>Ga0224511_10001524_pt1 | contig 14169 bp, 10 predicted proteins | sample SF_May12_sed_USG_2_FD_169988 | JGI IMG/M metagenome (GOLD analysis project Ga0224511, IMG submission 169988) | Sediment microbial communities from San Francisco Bay, California, United States - SF_May12_sed_USGS_8_1 | ecosystem: Environmental > Aquatic > Marine > Sediment | place: USA...
TGATATTCATACATATATGCTCTGGAACGACAACCATTGTATGGAACAGTGACCTATGCTTTGGAACAGTGACCCATGAAAGAATGGATAATAAACCTCTATAACAAACTTTTCAAGCCTGTAAATTGTACAACATATGGTAAAAATTCCTATTGACATTTATCAACACAGATACTTAATTTATTTAGCAAATTAATGACATAAAATCACAACAAAAGTATGAAAATGTTCGATCAAAATGCTGCACGGTCAAACACGCCGAAAGTTTTGCTGTCTTTATTTCTAATAATTTTGACTTGTTGTTTCGATTTATCAAACAAATATATCTATCGCTATCGAACTACATTCTCCTTTTTTGCAGAAAACGCATAGATTTTTTAAAATAGTGAAAATAAAAAATCCCCTTACCGTTTCGTACCATAATTACATCCCGAGAACAGTAACGGAAGATGCTCTGGAACAATTTTAACAGGAAACACTTGTGTTACTGTTCCAGTGATTGGAGGGGGTGTACCAATCTTGTTATATGTGACTTACAGTATACCCCTTTTTGACATTTGAGTTAAGACGTTTTACAATCTTTAGTATGTCATTAGTCACTTATACATTTCAACGTCATACTAAGCATCTTAGGAATCCTGCCAAGTTGTGCTACTCTGACTCGCATTTTAACACAATTAGATTCCCCTTTCAACTTAAATATTATTGGTTAAAAAGTAATATAATATATAATACCTGATAATTCACTTATGTTTTGTATGAACTACAACTTAATGCTTTTACAAATGTAACTCCATACAATTCATACTGTTACTTGGTATCAGTATATGAGGACTCCTACTAAGTTTGGAAACTTTGACTTGTACATTAGCAAGGTTACGCCTCTTTTTTACTTAGACATTTTCGGTTAAAAGGTTATATAAGACAGTCAAACTAATATCACCAGAAGGGAGACGGCGAATTGTTTTAGTTAGATGTTAACCAGTTATATATTAAACAATCGATAAGTAGGTAAAAAAATGCCATCATAGCCCTCTTGTTTCGTAACTTCGTAATTTGTCTTTTAGATACTGTAGCAGACCATCAACAACAACTAGATGTCGAACGTCTATTGGGCACCGAAATAGACAATCTCAGAGCACAATTAGAGAAGAAAGACAAAGAAATCCGGGGGAAAGCCATAGCCTTAAAAGATTTACAAAATCAACATACAGAACTTGATGCGAAGCTTAAAGTTGCGCAACAGGATGCTAACGTAGATTTGATCAACCATTTGAAAGAAACAAAGGAAGGGTTGGTCCAAAAGCTAAAACATGGCCAAGATGAATTGAAAACATTAAAGGAAGACAAAGCAACCTACAAAAACACTGTTGATTTTATTGTATCCAGAGATACGTGGGTAAAGAAAAACTTTCTAAAGAAAGCCATTATTCTTCAAAGAAAATTAGAAATTGAACAAAAAATTGTTACCGACATAAAGCAAGAACTAGAACGTGTTCATATTGTTGCCAATGAATATAAAGAACAAAAAGAATGTTTGAGACAAGAAAAGCGGGACCTTGAGCTAAGATTTTCTCAACATCAAGAAGCAGCCAAAGAAGAAAATGCTCTTCATGAGATAAAAGTCAAGGAAATGACAGAGCTGATTCAACATTTAAGACAACAAATAAATCAGGCTCATTTAGCTAATGATGACCAAAGATCTCAATTTGAAGAAAACATACAGGCTCTTCAAACACAACATGGTGCAACTGTCGCAGTAAAGGCGGAGGAAATTAAACATTTAAGAGAACAAATAGTTCAAGCTGACACGGTTAGTCAAAAACAAATAGAACAGTTGCAGGAAGAACAACGGGCCTTTAAAGCTCATCATTATGAAACCATCGCAGGAAATGTGGAGGAAATTAAACGTTTAAGAAAACAAATAGTTCAAGCTGACACGGTTAGTCAAAAACAAATAGAACAGTTGCAGGAAGAACAACGGGCCTTTAAAGCTCATCATTATGAAACCATTGCAGAAAATGTGGAGGAAATAAAACATTTGAGAGAACAAATAGTTCAAGCTCAGGCTGTAAGTCAAAAACAAAGAGACCATTTCCAGGAAGAACAACGGGCTCTTCAAGCTTATCATAATGAAACCATCAAAGAAAATGTGGAGGAAATAAAACATTTGAGAGAACTAATAGTTCAAGCTCAGGCTGTTAGAGAAGAAGAAAAAGAACAATTCCAAGAACAACACCAGGCTCTTCAAACTCAATATGATGCAACTGTCACTGAAATGACAGAGAAGATTGAACACATGAAGGACGAGATACAGCACCTCAAGGACAGTCTTCAGCGCGCCTCTTCTCCTCCACCATTGGTGGGTGGCCTTTTTAAACTTTAAAACAATCTACAGTCTACGATCAATCTACCACGTTTTTTTTTTAACTATGACAGACATTTAATACCAGTTGTACATTTTTTAATTAGTGTAATTCTTGACTAAGTATTTATTATGAACCTCTTATACTACATACGTTTATCTATTGTATATTCAACATCAGTATTTAGGGTCACTGACCATGCGATGGATAATCATTTGTATTGTCATGTCACTACTTTTTTATTTCACTGATGTTGATGTATAGTTTAATATCCATCCATTGTTCTATGAGGATGAAGATACTATATGTAATACATGTACTTCTAGCCAGCCTCTGAGTCTGCAGATCCTCCAACGACACCAAACACAAACCGCACAGCCGATAAAGCGACATGCACAGCTACAGGTAACATTACCGCCCGTATATCAACAACAAGTATCACATTGAGCCGAACCACCACCTCAACATCCATTCCTGTTTACAAATGATTTACCTTTTATTTATAGTTGTAATTAGGAATGATCATGAGGGTTTTTAAAAACTAAAAAACTTTAATGCAAAATACAATTTTACATATAGATCTAGATATCTTTACTTTGTAGCTTGACAAAAATTGGCAAAACTATTTTAGTTTTACTTTAAGCGTATTGGTTAAAAAGTTTTTTTTTAATTTATTTTCTCAAACCGTATTAAGTAAAAATAGCATTTAAACTGCATAGACATTTGTCAAACATTGCTTTAAAAGTAACTACGAGACCTTCATTGCTTTAAAAGTATCTACGAGACCTTCTAAACCGTATTAAGTAAAAATAGCATTTAAACTGCATACACATTTGTTAAACATTGCTTTAAAAGTAACTACGATACCTTCTTTCCTATTTGTCCCTTCTTTTTGACCGGGTGTTAAGCCTAACTAACCTTTGATAAAACCGTGCTACTTAATTTATTTTGATGGAATATCTTGTGCTAGTAGCTGGGAAGAATGTTTGGAGAAACAATGATCACATTTAACATCCTACTACCATTTCCAACATTTGGTCACACATATGCCAAAAACAATATTTCAAATTTTCATTGTTGTGCAAAAATTTATTTCTTCACACGAAATTATCTTAAATGTCTTTCTAAAAAACATTAAAGATCCTGCACATAGCTGCTTTAAACTTCCTTGATAAACACTATACTATGAACCACTATAATTGCTATCTTTAGCGGATAGTAAAGCATGCGGTCTTGTTACAAATTTTAATGCAGTTTAAACTATGTTATACATGAACATTGATTTGAATATTACCGTTGATTGATTTCATTACATTTAATCACTTATATCAAAAACAATAAAAATAATATTTTTTATATTTTAGACATCAACTTCTCTAAAGCAAAGTTTTCCCAAGGAAAGAGCATAGTAGTCAAAACAGGCCAGCATAAAGAATGCTGTATATCTGGTATGTGTTTGTGTCTGATGACCGTATAGTGGTGATAGACTTTAGCAACAGCTCAGTGAAGCTGGTTGATGTAATCGCGGGCCGCGTGCTCGACCAGCTCAAGCTCCAGCATCAACCCTGGGGCGTGTGTCGGATGTCGGGTGACAGGGTGGCAGTAACTCTTCCTGATGCTCACGGGATAATGGTATCTTTCGTTACTTTTAATATAAACATTTAATGTTAAAATATGTATACTATATTATAATTTAAGTACATGTTTAATAAAAAGATAAACAACAGTAAATTAATTACTAGCAATTAGAACTTAAAATTCACTTTAATTGACATGCAAGTAAGATTCAATATTAATTACATATTTATTTATTGTAATTATCATTGAGAAATATATATTTCACTTTAATAAACGTAACTGAGTACACATGTATGAATATAACTTATTTTATTTCAGGTGTTCCACATTGAACACAGAATCACACTCATGAAGAACGTGTCTGTGAAGGGAAAGTGTTGGGGGATAGATTCCTTCGAAGACAGTCTCATTGTGGGATACCAGCCGCCAAGACCCAGTGTGGAAATGTTGTCGGAAGATGGTGATGTGTTGAAAAATACAGCATCAAATTCTTCGGGGGATCAACAGTTTCAATGTCCTGACAATATACATATTGACACCACCACAGGCACTGCTAGAATCCTCGTGCCTGACCGTGGCAGGAAGACAGTGTACATGCTGAATATTGATCTACAGCTCCTGAAGGCCTTTCAGGTCCCATCAGGTGGTTCACCGCGGGGCATGGCAGCTGTAGAAGGAGGCCAGGTGCTGGTGGTTGACGTGGGCACACGCACACTCAGGCTGCTGGACCTCATTACGGGCCGGTGGCAGACACTGCTGGGGAAGGAGGAGGGGCTAGAGCGGCCATGGTGTCTGGTCTACAACCAGGCCATAAATGGCCTGTATGTTGGGTGCATCGGAAACGATATCAAAGAGTATACAGTATCAGAGTGAATGTATAATGACAATTTAAATCAGGACTGTAAGACTATCATACTAAGTATATCATGAAGGTGTTTTGAGAGACTGTGAACCAAAACTAAATGATTACAGAAACACGAAAACAGTAACATGGAGAACAACTGTTTTCACTTAATAAAAACTTTTGCTATGGCTATTAGGTCAAATAATATTTAAGTGTCTTTGTTCAAGTGATGATGTGTCAGACAATGTTAAGTACAAACCACATTAGGCAGAAGAATTACTAAATAGTTCAAAGACCATCGACGAAAGAGCTGCAAGCAAAAAGATTATCAAATTTAGATTACCCGGTATACTGAATGATAAACACGTATATAGAAAAATACACATAGACGAGATAAAAACAATACAATATATAGCATCAGTGTTGTCAAAGGAGGAAGAAGACAATGGACTTGTACTAACAATGCTAACACTACAAGTCATATGAGCTTGTTTAACATACAATAAAACATCATTTTCAAATTTAATCAGAATTAAAATATCGAGAAACGGCCTTTTCATGACAGAGAGAAAGTGAATTTGTATTAAAATATGAAACAAAGATACACGTTGAACTTGTACCAGACTTCGAGTTCCCATGGGAAATGCACAAATTAAAATGTAAATCAATTTGTTTTTCTTCTGTGGATCAACAGGATCAAACAGCTTGAGATTTTTAGTTGGAAGAACGGACTATGAACGAAATACAGAAATTCAATGTTGTTGACAATTCAGGCGTCATAAACTGGGACGTACACTAATAATGTATAAAACAACTTAGATAATCAAAAATAACGCATATAAATTGAACACAAAACAAGGGTTTCGGAATGCCTTGAATTTGCAATTATTTATTGGAAGGGATAGATATATGATCTGCATTGTGCCTGTTTGCTCAAATAACATCATACATAGAAAACATGCGAAAGATTTCACCAACAGATAAACTTCATCGTGAAATAGTTCCAATCTCATGGATGTATTGACTCATAATCAAAGCGCTACATCAACAGGACACCAAACTTAACGTTATTCTTGTCTAAAATATACCTCTCGATGCCGGTGAATAAATGACACTAATCAGGAAAAAATAAAAAATAAAACAGCTAAATGAATGAAAGAATCACAAATATTGCAGCGAATTACCTTACGCATCGCTATAATCAACTTTGACTATACTTCAAGTCTTAAATGTGCGCATTGCAGTATTCTACTGCAAGTTGTCTATGACTTAGGATGATAAATACACATGGACAAGTGGTCCACGACCAGATGGATATCTATCATCACCATAAGACATACAGGAAAGGAAAACACTGTCAGGGCCATGTTGCCAATTATGAAATACGAAAGTGGGTCGACATTTTTACAAATTTTATTATTAACCCAAAGTTCAATGAAATGTACAAAATGTCAACCGACGCAGCGGTTACACACATTGTTTTATTCATCATACATCGCACCAATGAGTCACAAAAGAAGATCTGTTGCTAAAACTCTTTTAATGGACAATACTTTGTTGAAAGGAATACACATCTGCAGTCTACATTAAAAATGTGTTCCAAAAGATAAAAAGAGGAGCTGAGTCAAAGAATGTATATGATGAACCATGAACAGTGACATTGGCACAGACTCAGTACCAGAATGTCATAGTGCACGTGGGTTCAAATGACCTCACACGCGTAAACACATGAGATATTACCAACAAATGAAACTCACCATCAAATTATTTCAACGTCATGGATATTTGGTACATGTACACGCTAACTCTACTGAAAATACCGCTGTTAAGATTGATAATTCGGCATTATTGGAATTCGGACAAGGAGTTCATTTAGACGCATATAGCACACTCGCAGACCACAATGAGGCACTAAAAGCAACTTTCTTATTGTTTGACAGTTAACGCCTCAATGGCAGAGGAGCAACGACACTTGTCAGTAAAACAAGTACACATAATAAAAAATAAAAAGTTATTGCCATACCAAAGATACAGCAAAATGCTAACCGCACTGCATGATGAAAACAACATATAAATTTGTTGTTCCTGTTCTACATGTGCGCATCACAAAAATCCACAGCAAGATGTCTTTGCCGTAGATGAAAACACATGTGTATGGGTATGTAATATCAACATGAAATATAGCTATGCACCTATAGAAACCACCATGAGGACATAGCAGGCTTCTTATCTGTAGAGTTTACCATTCACTTTCACCTGCAATCATCAAACACACGTCCGCTCACAGACTAATGCTTTTCGCCTGCGTGGCAACTATTTTCCAAGTCAGGAAAATGACAACCCAAGACTGCATCAGGTAGAAGAAGAACGAACCTTGGAAATGTGGAAACTATGAACCCCCAAAAAAGAGATGTGCAGGTATATTTTCACATTTATTCAGGAGTCAAAACAGACAAAGTGTTGACACTAGCCTTAGGGTGGTCCTTATTTTGCAACTTTTGAAATTTACACTTCTCACCCTCTAATTGTGTTCCATTGTTTAAAAACATATTTTGCCAAATTAATATTCAATTGAACAATATTTAGAGGTAACTCAATGGCTTTGAAATTTATCGGATAATCTTGGTAAGCAGCAGACAAATCAGGATTTTATTGGGTGTCACTTTCATGGAAAATACATTGTTACTGTTTTAAAGTGTTTACAATATTGCTATTTCCTACAGCCCTTACATCACAAATTGTTGTTAATTGGTCTTTTAATGATAGATTAAACGAAAAAGCATGTTACTAAAACCACTTTTTATACCACCAGTTGACCCTTATTCTAAATAGAGTACTGAGAACACAGTTTATACTAGTAAATTGCTATTTCTATGTTTCGGTGACTACAAAAGATGTGGTTTGATCTGTTTAACTGCATTTAGGAACGTTTAAGACTGATGCCTAACTTGTGTTTGTTGAATTATCAGACACGGAATGTTCAAAAGATTCTTAGCTATTGGTTAACAAGCAAGTGATATTAGTTTACTTCATAATGTCTTTTAAACTCACTTTCAGGTTAGGTTTTTGTTGAAGGAATCAGTACATTTATTGTTTAAACAATATTGAAATAATAATAATAATAATAATAATAATAATAATAATAATAATAATAATAATAATAATAATATGATAATTACCTTACAGAGTTACATGCCAACTGTATTTTGAATAAATAATAATAATAATAATAATAATAATAATAATAATAATAATAATAATAATAATAATAATAATAATAATATGATAATTACTGTACACAGTTAAATGCCAACTGTATTTTGAATAAAACGTTTATCTTATAGACATTAACAAACATACTTGCTTACATTTGTTAACAATAGCAATGGCAACAAGATCAAAAACTGAGTTGTTTCTTCTTGTAGAACAATTATCAGTTTTAACAGGGAGCAAACTACCACAATAACATAATTATGCATCTTGGGCTTTTCACTATCTCCAACTAAGACAATTGAGTTGACAAACTTTTGCAGTTACTATAGAAAAACTAGCACATGAGTGCTTAAAAATAGAATTCCAATAAAACATTCTCCAAACTGTCAAACTAAGTTGGAGAAAGTGGTTAAAAGGTGACACATTCTTTAGAAAACATATGTCAAACCAATTCACCAACTCAACTTGCAAAAGAGTCAGACTTTGTTTCCAAGTTTGATAACTTTTTATATATTGTCCCATGCTCTTACCTGTATGTCTGTATTACAAGAAAATAAGGATTTCTGCTTGCTTAGTTAAATGTAGTGAATACATAAAAAGCTAGCTGAAAAAAGTGAAAAGGCAACAAAAGCGAAATTATAATGCATTCCAAACAACACAAAAAAGAAGATAGTTGGCATTAAAAAGTTGTTTTACAGCTAAGCTGAGTTCTTAGACTTCAGCTACCCATTCAGCAGAATAGGGTGACAAGTTAGATGAAAAATGCGCACGGGATGTTTTTGGGAGGGGGTTTACTCGTAGAGGGAAAGAAATGAAGAACATGGTGCAATAACAAACGAGCTTGCAATGACTATAGATCTCATAAAAGTATCGCCGACATGCTACAATAGTCATTATCGAAAGAGCAAACAGGATAGGCCAAAATGGTAATAATTTAATTGCAATTATAGGTAAACAAAAACAAATTAGATTAATGTTCCACTTAAAGTTCACTTGGATTGGGAAGCTTTTAAAGATTTAATTAGAAAAGACAACGTTCACTGTCTCCAAATTTAAGTGACAGAAAAAAATGTTTCACCACTTCTGCCAATATGCTAAGCCAAATCTTGGATGGACTGGTCCAACCCAGATTGCTGCTGTATTTTAGACAATCCAAGACACCTCAATTACATATAGTACCTGTTCCCAGAACTTGTCAGCAAGGTAAAGTTTTCAACAGTGATGTCAGATTTTTATAAAAAAACTAAGTAGGATTGGGGCGTTTAAAATATAAAATATCAGTTTTTTTCTTCAAAACATTTATAGACAACATCCAAGACGTTTGTTACACTAAGGTCTATGAAATAGTTTTAAATGGTGGATTTTTTGCATGAGTTTCTTTATGCCGATCCAGACCGAGACGAAAAATAAACAAGCAAGATTATGAGAGGAGGGCCTTATAGTAGTTAATTATCAAATTAAGCATGGTGTTGCGCTGATGCAGTGAAGTGTTAACCAAAACTTAAGTTTAGCTTCAGTTCTTTCTGCATGTCGTTTAGCAACGCCGCAGGTTATATTCGGACAGAAATAATACACTTTAAAGTGTGATCTTAAACTCTCTTCTTAAGTATAAAATGTAACTCTTAAGAAGTATTGCGATGTTAAATGTTTAAATAAGACCTGTTTTACTGCAAAAAATAAATTATGGATGGAATTATTGGACAAATTGTTGATTTTAACACATGTTTTGTTAATTTCAATGCTTATGAGCTAACCCTAAATATCAAACGATTGCGTGAAAACTTTCCACAAAGTGTTTTTTCATCCAACGGAACAATTTTGAGAGGTGAGACTTAAGAAAATTATGATTTTTGAAAATTCACCATTTAAAGAGCCATCCTAATTAGCCTGGAGAAAACTACACCCATTGCCTATATTTTTCTATAATTTATAATATATGTTTTAGTCATTTTATTGTTTTTAAAAGTAAAATGCTTGATACTGCTTTTGGCTTTTCAGGTAAGAGAATGGTATGCATGCAACAGTATCACAGTCTTTGAGACAATGCTGCTGTACCCCGCTTCATCTTCTGTATGGCCACCTTGTGGGGCAATGCTATAGAACTCAGTTATCAGGTAAATGAGTCTAATTTAGATTTTCAAGTGAAATACAGGGCAAGTCTGGGAAGATGACAGAATGAGGCAGAAGTACCTTGCCTGCTTACCAGTATACTTTTCAGTTGTATTACTATTTATAAGGTACTTGTACTTCAATTCCCATTATGCTATTGGTGTTGTGTGGAATCAAGTGTTATGATGTGTTGAAACATTGGTATAAAATGTTTATCAGTTTAAAAATACCAAATATTTCAGGTCAGGTGCCCAGTTTGATTGTGGTGATGTTGGTGTACAAGGCTGAAGCCTTCTGCCTGGATTGTGATGCTGTTTATCAAAGTACTTTGTAAATGGTTTACTTATGTTTTTGATTTTTGACACTGATTATTGTAGAATCAGTAGGTGTAAATATTGTAAGTATAAGTGCCAGTAAATGAACCTGTTTTAAGTTGTTGTAAGTTGGCCACTTTTATGTTTTGCCTTACCACTATTCAAAATCTAAATAAAATAAGTTTTAATAGCCATAACAATGTATATAAAACATTTTGATAATAACAAATATTTAGCTCAAATTTTGCATACATCAGCTTTAACAATCATAGCTGTGTTTTCCTGTATTGAATAATATGGAATACTTTAAATTTTGTATTGAAAAACATGTCAATTTCAACATGCTTCGCATACCCAACCAGTATTTATTTTGGTGTAAAGACTACCAGACTAGTGTTCCGAATCGGTTTGTTTTCACACGTCAGTCCATCCTGCTGACAGATGTCAGTTCGTATGTGTATGTTGTATGATGAAGAAACAAGGCAGAAATGCGTGTTATCCACGCAGTGTAAGTGCAAGACACACTGTTAAATCTTGTTAGCAACACATCTAAGAGTTTTGTGACCTGGAACGTTTTTATCAATGCAGCAGCAGGGGTATTATAAATCACATTCTGTGACAAAGCTGTATCTTTTAACTGCATATGCTTCGTAAGGCATTAAAATGATTTTAGCTCATTAACTGATGTATATATGAGCAGCATGAGGATGTTATGTCCTCTTGTTCATAAAACTATTCTATGCATCCGACTTAAAAATGTTATCCTTGTTCCACTACAGGCTGGTTGGTGGCAGCGATGGATTCTATTACCAAGGAGGCAACATGTTTGGGAACAATATGGGAACATCACGCAATATGGGGACTTCAAGTAGTATTCAAGTAACGTATGACCAATATGTGGAATTTCAACAGTATGGGGAAAAGGGGAAATTTTAACAATATGGGAAAAGTGGACATTTTAACCATATGGGAAACAGTGGCAACTTTAACAATATGGAGAGTTCGAACTATGGGAACATACACAAAAACATGTGAAACAGTGCTAATTGAAGTGTGATGATCATGGGAAGTTTTCGCCAACCGGAAAATCCCACCAGTTTTCTCGGCAATACGGAAAATCAGGGTAATCAGTCGGGGGGCAACAGTCGGAGTCTGAGCTCTGGGTCCATGGACAATAATGTAAGTAAACACTGCTTCTGGATTAAGTAAGCTTAGTTTGTTCATCTCATGAAGCTTATTGTTTTTGATGCAATGACAAAAGTTAACTTTTCACTTTGCATTTAAAAAAAGGAATTAGACAAATTTCAGATAATTTACTAGATAAATTTCAGACGAATAATTTTAATCTAATATATTTTGATAAGACAAATAGCCTTTGGTGAAATCCACTTTCTTGTTAATTTGACATGAACCAAATTATTTCAGAACTTCGATGCTGCATACTTTTCTGGGATCAACAACAGACAAAGAAACAACATGCCAAGACAAATAAGAACTTCAACATTCTTTATAATGATATATTAGGTTCCTTCATTTGTAACATAACAAATCGAAACAGTAATATATTGTTAAAAAAGTTAAGCAAGTTAAAGCATATTAATTTTTAGTAATCATATAAAAATCTTTTTTATAATAACCAATTTTTCCTACAACTACCTACACATTTGATGAAACTGCACAGAAAAAGTACCTTGGTGGCCTTCTACCAACTTATTTAAACGTATATTATAAGACATATCTATGTAATATTTTGGCATATGAAGCTACAATGTATGTTTTGCAGGCGTCCAGTCAGGGAGAGTACACCAAGACGACCAACCAGGCGGCCATAACTTCATTGCTGGGTCCGGGGAGACAACAAGGCTTCGGAAATAACCATTTCACTGGTATCGACATATTGACATATCGTCACCTTTGACTTTTTCACTCACTGTGTATTGAACTTTATTTTCTTGCAAAGTAGACCTTTATAGCAGAACCATCTTATCAGAGTTTTGTTGATTTGTATGCCCCCAGCACTGTTCTGATATTCATCTTTCAACAGTCGCTTCTTTGTCTTGGCAGTCTTGCATTCACTTCCCCATTAGCAGTTGGATTTGCATAACAATACAATGTCTGATTGGATTATTGTTGATTTTTATGCTCCACCCCTCCACCACCATACTGGGGGAGAGCGGGGGTATGAATATTTGCCCTAGAATGTCTGATGGTTCCTTTTTACCTTTTTAGTCTATAGACTTAAGTTTGTGTCGCAAATATCATAAGTCCCTTGTTTATAAGATAATTTATTGCTGTCAAAGTTCCCTTGCTCCTAAAAGTATTTGTTTGACAGTTGCAAACATTATGTTTGAATTCTGATTTCAGACCACCAGGGAGGGTTCCAGAATGAGCGGTTGCTAGGCAGCGCTCGGCAACCAGGAGTGATTGGTCACAAGGGGGGCAGTCTGATGGGGACCTCATTCAACTCTATGAACAACATGGTTAGCTACACTCTATTGATATGTTATTTCGGACTTGAAAATGCTGGTTAATATAACCAATAAAATACATGTAAATAAAACACACTACAAATATGTTGCTTTGCATCACTGAAATGTTGCCTTGATCATTCCACCACAGATATTTGTTTAAAATATTTTTATAGCTCTATGTACTAGATGTGTCACTTTTTAATACCTATTTTTAAGTCACTGCTGATTAAATTAGCATTGCACCGGACATTTCCTGTTATACACAGACTGCCTTATATCGAAGTGTGTTTCCTATCCACATGTGTAACTTTAACTCCAAGGTAACCCCTAAGGGCCAGAAGCGTCCGTTCAGCAATTTGCTGCCCTCGCCAGAACCCAGTCCTGAGGGCGACTACATCGGCCAACACTCCCAGGGCCTAGGAGGGCGTTACGCTGACTCCTACAGAAAACGGCAGAAACTCTCAGGCAAATTTTAGACTAAATCAGTGACAACTCCCATAGCTTGGAAGGCATTAAGCTGACACCAACCGCTAATGACAGAAACTCGCTGGCATAGTTAAGACTATATTGACCAACACTTCCAGAAGACTTGGATTGCATTATGTTGACTCCTTTCGAAATCATCAGAAACTCGTGGGCAAGTTTTAGACTATATTGACCAACACGCTCAGGGCCTCAGAAGGCATTACGCTGACTCTTATCGTAAACATTAGAAACTCGTGGGAAAATTTTAGACTTTCTCGGCCACAACTCCCAGGAGCCTAGGAGAGCATTACGCCGACTCCTATCAAAAACATCGGATAATAGTGGGCATATTTTAGACTTTCTCGGCCACAACTCCAAGGAGCCTAGGAGAGCATTACGCCGACTCCTATCAAAAACATCGGATAATCATGGGCATATTTTAGACTATGTTGACCAACACTCCCAGGCATTACGTTGACACCCAACTGCTTATGACAAAATTCGCCAGCAAATTCTAGTGCATAAAGATAACAAATATAGCATGGCTTTGTATCACAGATAGGAACTTCCTGACATTCTGTGTGAATATACATTACTAAATTGTGCTTATACGCTACATGTTCTAAATAATTTTGAAATATAAATTGGCTTGAATTTGAATTTTAAATACGTTTATGTCGCGCCTTGTATTGCCAGCACATTTGTTTTCTCAAATACACAAATGCTGCTCTCTTTTAATATGAAGTGTAATGTTTTTGCAAAGTCGTGGTATATCATTGTCAGCATGTCATTCATGCCTCAGTAGACTT
>Ga0224511_10001525_pt1 | contig 14159 bp, 6 predicted proteins | sample SF_May12_sed_USG_2_FD_169988 | JGI IMG/M metagenome (GOLD analysis project Ga0224511, IMG submission 169988) | Sediment microbial communities from San Francisco Bay, California, United States - SF_May12_sed_USGS_8_1 | ecosystem: Environmental > Aquatic > Marine > Sediment | place: USA...
TAATTATCTAGAGGTCCGCTACCAATATTTGGTGGACAACATTAGAGGTCCTCTGTAAATGGCTTTACCTTGACCCTTGACCTTTTCCTCAGGTGAGCGACCTAGGGCCCTTTGGGCCCTCTTGTTTTTGGGAAAACAATGGGTTTTTGGGGGTAAACAATGTTTGTTTTTTGTTTTTAAAGCAATGTTTTTGACACGACTTCACATATGATTTATTTTGATTATAAAGCATATGCATTTTATCAAAATAACTATTCATGTTTTAAATAAACTTTCTTTTCATAACACAATCCCTCATAGAAGTCACAGTCTTATAGGCCATGTTATTCAAGAACTTTGATAATTTCTCCTGTTTTGCACTTCTCCACTCTGATTTTTTTTTAGTTGTCGAAAATCATTGCGTTTTTTAGCGCACATATTTTGAAACTGTGCATTTTTTCCAAGAAATATGCGTGAAAAACGCAAAACGCAGACCAAAAATTATCACTGCTTATGGCAGAAACACAGTCCGGGTGGGACAGCAAGATTCATTCGAATGACACCAAAACCCACAGTTTCTATGGGAACTATTTGTGTTGTTGGATTTTTTGTTTGTTAAATTGACTTAATGCGTTACTTAAACAGCTTAATTTATAACAAAAATGTCAGTCCACTAATGCTATGGTCACAAATCATCTACGAGCACCGTACGGCGTCTATTTCACACAAAAATCGTACGATTCTACGGCGCCCGGCCGGCGGCAGGAAGAATCGTACGATTTTTTGTCATTTTTTTAGACATCATACGGTGCCCGGTGAGGTTTAGTTATGCTATGGTCACAAATCATCTACGGGCACCGTACGGCGTCTATATTACCAAAAATCGTACGATTCTACGGCGCCCGTACGGCGCCCGGCCGGCGGCAGGAAGAATCGTACGATTTTTGATCAATTTTTAGACATCGTACGATGCCCGGTGAATTTTAGGTACTACTTAAAATTCCACGGCGCCCGTACGGCGTTTGGTAGGGTCATTGAGGATAAAATGACATCGGCCGGGCACCGTACAATGCCCGGACGGCGCCCGGCCGGCGTTTGCACACATCGGACGGGCACCGGACGATTTTTGTTTGAGATTTATATTGTACGATTCCAACGGTGCCCGTCCGGGCACCGTACGGTGCCCGGCCGGGCATCGTACGATGTCTGACAAGAGCCAGGAGCTTTAAGAAATCTCTTAACAAATCGGCCGATGCCCGTCCGGGCACCGGACGATGCCCGTCCGGGCATCGGCCGATGTTTTATGAGTCGAACTGCCACCGGTGAGAAGCGACGTGTTTTTTGCAGAAGTACCTAATTGAAATTACATAGATATTTCACTTGTAAAGACAAAAAAACATAAATACAAATATATATATTTCGATTGAGCAGCTGAGGATGATTAACATGCAAAAAACAAGTTTTGCAGTCTTAAGTAAATGTGGGTTTCACCTCCGTCACTGTCAGAGCCAGCCTCAATCTTTCTCATTTTAATAACCTGTTTTTTTGGAAGAATGATGACAAATGTTAATATAAATGTACACATCATTGCACGTGAAAATTCGTGTTAAATCGGCCGGGCACCGTACGGTGTCCGGCTGTTCTCTTACAACGCCGGCCGGGCAACGTATGACATCGTACGGTGCCCGGCCGGGCATCGGTCGATGTTTTCATATACAGACGCCGGCCGGCGCCCGTACGATATGTGACCACGCAAGAGAAAATTCATGAAAATCGTCCGGTGCCCGGGCGATTATCAAATTCGCCGGTGATGTGCAAATCGCTGACATCGTACGATGCCAGTTTTATTTGTGACCATAGCATTACTACTTAAAATTCCACGGCGCCCATACGGCGTTTTGTAGGGTCAAATGAGGGTACAATGACATCGGCCGGGCACAGTTTGCACACATCGGACGGGCACCGGACGATTTTGGATTGAAAATCAAATCGTACGATTTCAACGGCGGCCGGGCATCGTACGATGTGTGAAAAGAGCAAGGAACTTTCGAAAATCTTCGAGGCACGGGCACCGGCCGATGTTTTTAGTCGAACTGCCACCGGTGAGAAGCGACGTGTATTTGCAGAAGTTCATATTGAATCTGTATAGATATTTCACTTGTGAAGACCAAAAACTTAAATTCAATTTTATATGTTTCGCTTGAGGAGCTACGGATGAATAACATGCAGCGAAAAAGTGCTATTGAAATGTTTGCAATCTTGAGCAAGTGTTGTTTTCACATCCATCACTGTCAGAGTCAGCATCAGTGTTTCTAATCTTAACAATATGGTTCTTCGGCCGCTGATATTATATATACAGACGCCGGCCGCTGCCCGTACAATATGTGACCACGCAAGAGAAATTTCTTAAAAATCGGCCGGTGCCCGGACGATTATCAAATTCGCCGGTGATGTGCAAATCGCTGAAATCGTACGTTGTCAGTTTTATTTGTGACCATAGCATAATTTGTGTTTCTATCTTAACTATGCAGCCGAGTGTAATGGTGGCTCAGTGGTAAGAGCGTTCGCCCTGTATGCTTATTGTTTATGATTGTTTTTATTGCGTGGATTTATATTTAACATTTCGTTGTTCTGCACGCAATTGTTTCTCAGATTTCTCATATGAATGTTTGTATCATTGTACACAACGATGGTGAATACAGGCTAATGGTTATGCTACATGCATGTTATTGCCATTATATAGATTTCTAGTAAAAACGTTTTTTGCCATAATGTGTTGTTATTTTCGTTCTTATACACGCTGGCAATAACAAAAAATGTAAACATATGTCTCATATTAAGTATAATTAACACATGTTATTTAATATATCAATAAAGTACTAGATTACTATTATTTTTTCTTTATTTTCCTTTGTTAAACGGTACGCAGTACGCAATGACAAAATAAGGCAGTATGCAGTACGCAGGGTCAAAATAAGGCAGTACGCAGTACGCAAGGGGGAGGGGGGTGTCACACTCATTCATTGTTTCAATTTTAAAGTATCGAATAAGCTGACTAGCTATTATTGATTCATATTTTGTTCCAATAGTTAATAAAAAAATATTGTTCTTTAAATATAAAAATAACGTTTTCGTTTGTTTTATTCTATAAACCTTGTAACTTAAGACCGAAATGCCAGAGAAGTTCAATTATACATAGCTGTCAAGTATGGTGGCTGATTTGTGCCATGTCGTATTATCGTGTCAAGGGTTTATAAAGCATAAGAGTGAGACCAAAGACCTATATATAAACGGTGTCAGCCCCCAGACGCTGAAAACATACTATTTTATGGATATGAACACTCGATGTAATATTTAATGATTAAAACTGTCTACACCCACTACTTGTGATGATTTACAAGTTTAATAAAAACAAAACAAAACAAACAAATACAAAAACATTTCGATCATTGGTTCTTCAATGTTTACAAGACTAGATCTATGAGCTTGATTGTTGGCCAGTAAATCGATTTAACAAAGCAAAATTTCGGACAAAATAAACTGAAAAACTTTCGAAAACACTGGAGATGTTGTATGCGTGAGTTTCGAGTATTTAAGTGTGAGAGCGTGATTTGAGGTTTGAAAGCGTGAGACTTGACAGGTCTGAATACATGTATATAGTTTTCATAATGGTGTTATTGTTAATGAAACAGACAATTATAACGAAAAATATATGGCTGTAGATATCTGGTCTTTTTACAAATTATGACTACAATTTTCAAATGCAAGAACGTTTTACCGCTCGCTTACATTTATTTTGCATACAATCGTAATATAATTATGTACTAGAACCTATACCTGCTGTTCCTAACGTTCTCGAAAGTTTGCGGTTGCATCACGCCTAATTTTAGACTGGTTATTCTCTATCTTATTAAATTATATTTACATATGCGATCAAAAAACGCAATTGATTAGTAAGCTGGTATTGTTTATGGGCTGATACTTCTCAAAATATAATTCCATACATTAATGTTTGTTATCGACGTATCACGCCCATTCTCAATAAGACACTACAAACGGTGTCGCCAGGTGTTTATTCGCATATGACCGATTATATCACTAGAATCTAACGTTTTGGTGATGTACACCAACCAAACGAACTACATCCATCACAAAAACTCCATATAAAATTTTAAAAAAGCATTCTTCAGTGTCAAAAATTCAACATACGTTACTGTCGCCACTTTTTATTTTTAACCTTTTTTATGAAAAACAATTTACAATGGTTGTAAGTTGTATTATTTAGACATTTAAGAATACAGTTCTATATACCATCAACTTGAGTTGAAAAGTGTCGCCAAAATGCAAAGAAACATACGTTTTTCTACCCGGTTTGTCACTGTGCATGTTTTATATATTGGGCAACATGAGTGTGGGTTTAAAATGATTCAAGTGAATTGTTTTATTAAACGAGATCGATTTGTTTATATAAGCCAATACCATATTTTGTGAATTCTATTGAACATGCTAAAAACAAATCAGGCGTCCATTTTTTGAACATCCGTTACTAAACTTTAGGTTTGTATATGAGACTTGAATAATGATTTCTGCACAATTGTTCTGTCATGGCAATGTACCCAGATAATTATAATATTGAATAAAACATTTCCTTGTTTTAATAACGGGCTTACTGTGTCAAAATTTGTGTTGAAAAAATAATTTTTTTCAGTGACGTATGTTTCATTGTAGATTTTTTCATATGCAAACATTGCATGTATATAATATAGTACTCGTAGCGGTATTAGTTTGATCGCAGATGTCCATCAGTAAATGCTAAAACATAGTTCTGAAGTTTTAAACTAGTAAAAATTCGTTCACAATAGAATAAGCAAAAATGTTAATCTGTTACCATAAAACATTTTTATCACTTAATTGTTAAGTAGTTTAACATAAAATACACCAGTTTTGAACACCAAGTTGGTTATAACAACCTATGATACACAAAACCACCGGTTCTTGATTCTTATTTGATAAGTTACGTACTGCTAGGTCGTTCCGATCTTTTAAAACATACGTGTTAGAATGTTACGTTTGTTTCGTTTTATTTAATGCCAACTTGCCAATGAACAATATTGACAGGAAGCATCAAATTTGTGCTTATAATCAGCATTTTGAAAAATAAAATAAACATCCATAAATAAGTAAAACAGTATTATAACATAAACTTAATGAAGAATCTACACATATTTCAATACATGTTTAAACCTTTTTAAAATTATAGTTAAATTTATAACAATTCGGCTATGAATTATAAATTGTCTTAAGGTGGTGGATTAAATTCAATTTAAATTTTAAGTTTACATTTCATAATCATTTTTAGTATATTTAATACGTTTGCAAATGGCCAATAGGCTGTTTTAAAGAGTAATATGACAAAAATATTGTGGTAACGTATGTTTCAAATCATCCCAAACTTGTATTGCTATCTAGTAGGGTTTGATATTGTTTTTATGATTTAACACCTAAATATACAGTGCACGTGCTGCTTACTCCTTTTTAAATTAAATTAGTCAAACTTAACGTTTAATTGTATAATTTAACAAAGCAGTTGGCAAACAAAACATAGTAGTTCTCGCCATGAAGACACAAGTTAGTTGATATGTTTTTTCTTCATTTTTGTAACTTAATCTATATATTTATGAAACTTGTATTTGTATATGTTTCTCTTGTGTTCATGTTATATCAATTTAATATCTTCTGTATTTACGTTGGTTGGTCGTTTTACATTGTTTACCTGTTGAAAGAGATATGAGACTTAATTTTTGGTAAACATGAATTATTCCTTTTTTGAGGTAGATCTAGTGTATGTGAAACCTTCGTTATAATAAGAGTCGTAGGCAAACTATAATGAGATTGTTAAAATCCCGCTGGGTTATGATTTGTTAGATATTAATCTAACAAAAATATGCATTTAAACGAAAATTTCTTGTGGTCGAATATTTACTTTTGTATCCTCTCAATGCATGGTTTTATTGAGAAAGGGCGATTAATAACGCTCGCTCGGCTGCGGCTACCTATACATAGATAAACGCATGACTACAATTTGTTCATGAATAATGTTCCTTCACAGTACTAGTTAATACTAAGTTTAACGCTATTTATATCAGATATTTTTAAGTGAATCGGGTTATTTTCAATTAGTATTTGTTACATTTAATTATTTCTCGTTTCATTCATTGACACGTGTGACTTGAATGAGTCATTGATATGATGTGCAAGGACTGCAGTGAACAGAACCTACCTATACGTTTACAGGACTATGTTTCTAATAATAACTTTCATGGGAATTCCAGCATATAAGCTTTTTTGTTCGCGAAAGATCTCGAACGTTCGGCAATTGGCGAGCTGTGATTGGCTAAATTACCGAACGATCGCGGTCGTTCGTGAACACAAATGCTTACTGAACGCACGGTTGATTAGTTTTATTTGTAAACAAAATGGCGAGCGACAGAGTTGTTGACGTACAAGAAAATAAAATTTCAGAACAAGATAAAAAGATCATTGACGTATTGTCAAACATCGACGAACGTTATTTTAACGTTAATCTGGATATAACGTCTGCTTTGCGGCACTTGCAAGCTAAAGGTTTGATTGATCAAGGACAGAAAGACGAACTGCGCACTTTGTTGAAGCAGGCCGAAAACGAAACAAAACACCAGTTTTGGAACAGAGTATTGTATTATTTGCTGAGACTGATATCGATTAAAGATGTAGTCACTGAATTGTTGGAAAACAATCTGGAAGATCTAGGATTTAAAGTTCTGGGTGGATTTCAGGGCCATGAGATCAATGAAGGCGCAGATATTGCAAGAAGTCGTTTAGTAATGAGAAGATACGTGAAGTGGAAAGAACAAGTTGATAACAACTCATACACATGTGACCAACTACTGAATCTGTACAACCGTAAGAAAAATCAGATGCTAGAAAGTACACGAACGCATGTAGAACGACTGGATCTTGCGGACCAGTGTGTTGTTTTGACAAGACTTATGGCGCAACTCTCTGAAGATCCACAGTACGTTGTACAAATGATAGAACAAATGAAAAAAGACATACCTAGTACCTTAGATACGTATTTTGCAGACTTAGTGTACCACGGTCGTAATATTGTCCAACAATTACAAGGAGGAAATATTCATGGAACCAAACAGTATGCGCAAGAGGTTCTTGAAATGTGCAAGTTTGCAAGGCAGGTCGAAATCAGAATGATGTTTTATCACAGAATGGTGTCAGTGTTCCGTGCTTTATACACCAAACATCCATCCGATGAGGTTTGTAAGGAAATTATTCATCATTGCGAAATGGGGTTGCATGTTACAAATGGCCTTCAAGTGGACTCTGGGTCAAAAGACAGCGAGGTAAAGCGCTACTTTGAACAGTTTTTTCTCTTGAACCTTGCAGCAACATTGCTTGGTATCACGCCCGACTTGGCCGTGGTCGAGTGTAGGAACAATAACGAAAAAGCGTCGGTTTATGCCGAAAACGTGAGAAGAAGTTATGTAAGAGACATGACATCAATGGATTTGGTGACATATCACCAGTGCAAGGCAAGAATAGCTGAACAAAAAGGAAACATTGAAGAAGCAGTGGAATACATCGATGTTGCCCTTGATGAGTCAAATAACTTTCTAACGTTTCCAGAACGCCAGGCGAACCTTCGCGGTTACAGAGACACCATCTGCTCCCGTCAAAGAGCAAATTGACGTGAAGAAATGTTATGTAAGAGACATGACAATAACGGATTTGGTGACATACCACCAATGCAAGGCAGGAATAGCCGAACGAAAAGGAAACATTGAAGAAGCAGTGGAATACATCGATGATGCCCTAGATCAAGCAAAGAACTTTTTAACGTTCCCAGAACGCCAGGCAAACCTTCGGCTTTACAAAGACACCATCTGTTCCCGACAAAAAGCTAATTGACGTGAAGAAATGTTATGTAGGGGGCACGACAATAACGGATTTGGTGAGATAACACCAGTGCTAGACAAAACTAGCTGAGCGAATAGGAAACCTTGAAGAAGCAGTCGAATGCATCGATGCTGCCTTTGATCAAGCAAAAAACTTTCTAACGTTTCCAGACGGCTAGGCGAACCTAAGTGGTTACAAAACCACCATTTGCTCCCGGCATAGAGCTAATTGACGTGAGGAGATCTTATGTAGGCAACATGACATAAACGGATTTTGGGACCAACCGGTACCACCAGTGCAAGGCAAGAGTAGCTAAACAAAAAAAAATCATTGTAGAAGCAGAGGAATGAATCGGTGATGCCCTTGTTGAATCAAATAACTAACGTTTCTAGAACGCCAGGCGAACTTTCTGGGTTACAAAGACACCATCTGCCCCGGCAAAGAGCTAATTGGTTTAAGTGAAAATGTCCATGGACACAATTGATAACTACTTGGAGACTGAGTGCACCGTTGGACTTATTTAATACCACATTGTTTATAAAACAGCTGTCCAGAACTGCTTGTGGTGTACCCGTTCTAGCTTACGATAAGTATTTACAGATAACAGTAACGATAAAAGTGTAAATTCTTTGGGTGTAAGAAAAGGTAGTAAAGGACAACAGACTTGAACACTTGTCATAGTTTTTCAGATGACATTCAACAAAAAGTGAATAGTGATGTTTTAATATCTTCTTTAAACCAACCATGGTATGGTTACATTTTTTATCACAGTTGACAGTTATCAAAACCGTTTTTAGAGTATCTGACTTACACAGCAAACACGCATAATATATTATATCTTACTGAAAGTTATAGGTCTGAAAATAATTTTTTATCAGCCCATAAACAGATATATATTTTTACTTATTGTAAACTGTTATTTATTTTTTATCTATAGATATATATCATAAAACGAAAGATCTGCGTTAAACAATTGCATGTGTTAGGATATATATTTGTTGTTAAAAATCACGGTTACTTACTTGTTATTCATTACTTGATTTATTTTCTGTTGCCAATGTAAAATATTTGTTTCATGATTGTGAACATATAGATCTATGAATCATGATGCGATTTACACTGTTCACCATTTATATTTTGATAATTGTTTTTGTATATAAAACATACAAGCACACATTTTAATACATGTTGATATTTTTTTTGACTAGGGTTCACTTTAATGAGTCACATACATGTATCTATGTGATACATGTGAACTGTACTGAGTGAAACGCAATATACTGACCTTATTTCACACCGAGTATGTACATGTTCATTACGTAATGTTTCTAATTATAACTTTTATGGGATTCCATCATTTTTGTAAACAAAATGGCAAACGATAGGGTTGTTGAAGTAAAAGAAAATTAAATGTAAAGAAAAACAACAAGATAAAAAGATCATTGACGTTTTGTCAAACATCGACGAACGCTACTAGCCATGTGTTAGGATATATATTAGTTGTTAAATTATCACTGTTTTTTTGCTTGTTATTGTTTACTAGTATTTATTTTCGGTTGACAGTGAAAAAGATAATTATATTATAATAAACTTATTTTAAACATAATGTAACTTACAGTGTACATGGTTTGCTTTTGATGATTGTTTGTTTTTGTACATGAAACATGTTAATAAAAGTCTTATAACTGTATTGCTATTTATTAGTTATTTTACTTAATAATAATGTAATTAGGTAGATACACTACTTCCTCTTAAGGTATGACACTTGTAAATTATGGCCGACAATACTCAACCTGATGTTGATGTAATGAAGTATGAACATAAACTACCGATCCCAGACGAATGTTGACCTTGAAAAGGTCACTAGGCTAAAATCATGATCTATGGCGAATTCTGTTCAATATATTTATGGTTCATGATATACAATAATACTGAATACCAACGCAGAAGATGTTCGGATTTTTTTCTCAATCTAAACATCCTTGGACCGCATGGATCGCATTTTATTGGCATTGACGTTGCGACAGGAAGAAACATAAAATTTTGTGAAATAAATTTTAAGGTAAATGAAATGCAAGCACTTCACTGTCTTGTGCTTCCCCGTGTTGCGATTATGAATACAAATGAACATCACGAGGTATTATGGATAGTGTGCACGTGTTTTTAGGCAGCACTTACGAATCCATGGACTTCAAATACACAAACTGTCGGTTCCGACGATATTTCGCAGACGTGTATTGCAGAAATTTTTAACACAACAATTCATGTAAATACTGTTATTTATTTTCATTTGTCGTTACATGTATTTAAGATTTTCTTTGTTATTTTAACTGGACTTAAGTATTGGCCTACAAGTAAGACAGCCTTTTAGAGAGTATAATCAAAGTACTCCAGGAACAGTATAATTGTGACATTTGCTAAATAAACATGTTTTTTACTTCTTGTTTTCCTAGAAGTATCGTACATTAATAACATACATTTTATAAAATACAACAGCCTGCCTATATTTAATGAACCTCGTAATGACGGTTTACAGATTATGCAATTAACTGCATTTTAAAGTAATTATTAATTATAGGTCGGCAAAAACGTCACAACTTAAGGCAATGTTCATATTTCTTAGCTTATCGCTTTAAACAGTACAGACTTCTAAACCAAGGCTTCTATTTCCCCATGCAGGCTATGCATGCTTCACCAGGGCTTTCCTTTTTCTCAGTTGAATTCTACTACTGGATAAGTCCAGGTTTTAAGCGCTGTCGCAGTTGGAGAAATGCACCGAGCAGGTGGAACGTGACCCCCTGTCCTCCAACCAGTAAGTCTTCATCGCCCCCTTGCCCTGCAAGCATGATTTCATCTATGAAAACAGTCCAAATAATTCAACAACACGAATGTAGACGTAACGAAATTGTCTTTTAATACTTTGTGTATAACAAGGTAAACCATAACAAAGAGTAGATAGTCCGATAGAAAAAGATTTCTGGGGGATTGTACATGTAACTTGTGGAAAGAAGCAGCCTCTGTTTTTGTTAAGCTGTTTATCAATAGTAGATAATGGAAGACGCGACACCATCGACGCTTCTCTTCCCCCACCGCATGCACGACACTTGAAGCGTTTACTTAATGATTGCGGAGGTAAAGAATAAATAAGTACCCCGTGATGTAGTACTGGAACGACATTTTAAACCCACCACACAAACACTTTGCATCAGCGGTAGTAAATTTAAAATAAATTATTCTAATAGATAAAACTTTTATTGTAGGTATGATTTGTTCCCATATTAAACTAAACGAATTTGACAATAGTCTCCGACTGTCACACGACGGACACCTACTTTTATTTGCAGTTCGTCTCGGAACGCGGTAGTGTAGCCCCCAAGCTTCTGCAGGGCCAAGTGGGTCGCCTCGCTTAGGTGGATCTTTTGTGCTGAAAGATGTACGTTTATGATATAATTAATGCTATGATGATACCATATGTGATATGTGTATCGTTTTAATAAATAAATAATAATACAAAAATACAAAATTGTAAAAAATACAAAAAAACCCATTTTTTTCTAAATGTCTTAAATTACGTCTTGTTGTTTTGTGTGTTTTTTGCTGTGTGAAGTGTTTGTTTTGTACGGACCATTTGGTCATGATGCCCTTAAACTTGACCCTATCTACTTTATTTGCACAATACTTTCTTTGGACATCAAATTATACAACTGTAAACAAATCAATGAATACCAATGAAAAGTAAAGAGTTTTACCAATTCTAGATTAAATGAATACAAAATATACTAGAATCGACCTAATTCCATTTATAATAAACTGGCAACATTCGTAACGTTGCTAATCATTTATATTTTAATAGGGGTGATATGTCTGTTTTAGATGTGAGATTCAAATACATTTAAAACATAAAAGTCAGACCAAGTTTAGCTACGGTTTTAGATTAAGAAAAGAAATTGGGGAAATTAGACTAATATTATATATTATATACTGCTTAAGTTTGATTAAAAAGTAAGATGTAAACAATTCTGGTCAAAAGATAGAGGCATAGCATTTAAAAAAGGCAATATATGGCAACCTGCTCCGTTTGACTCCATGCGACTAGCTGTGTTCACGGTGTCTCCAAACAGACAGTATCGAGGCATCGACAGTCCCACCACCCCTAAATAATATAGATTTTAATCACATTGTTATAAAGCAACGCAGTATTTGAAAAGCTACAATATGATAAAAATGTAGTAGGAGAATTCCATGCATACCAATGCCAATGTGGTTTATAACCCGAAACAGAATTTTAAAATTCAATTTTATCCTAATTTGACGCATGGTACACACGTCAATTATCTTACATTGTTATTTATTACTTAATATTTTTTTTGACTTTAACCAATTTATTCATATGTTAACAGACAAAATGCACGGCCTACCGGCGCAGACAGGCCCCGTGTGGTTGCCGATGCGGACCATGACCACCTCGTGCGGCATGTGCTTGATCTTGAAGTGACCCACTTGGTCACGGATGTCCAGAGACATGTCCGCGATGACTCCTGCAACACAACGACAACCGCTAGAACATTCAATAATGTGTAGGTGTTGATCCAACTCTCGTACATTATCTCACATTTCTATAATGAAACACAATCCGTTCCCGAAGTTCTTTTTTACTATCCCACTACACGTGTATTTTGTTAATGCAATTGTCAGTCATGATCATTTGGAACAGTACATGGTCAATTTTATTCCAATGTATTTAGGTTATGATTACTAGTATTAGATGACAATATGACCTAGTAAATACAAAATAAAGCGTACTTTCTGTTTGTGATAAACCTTCTCACATGAAGATAAGAAAAGTACAGAAAGGGGAGGAATTGTACATAACTGTATATGCCTGTTTAGCCTCGCATCTCGCAAACAACATTAAAACCTTAATTGTTGTACAAGTGTACGACCTGCATGCAGTTGACCATTCCTGTTGGGCACCCCACTGACCACCAAATAGGCATCACCGATTGTCTCCACCTTTAAAAATGAGCAACGAACACAACTTTCGAGAATGCCATGGATGTCGAATAATACTTTACTTTGTTTATTTAGTAAAAGTGATACTGTGCTTTTCGCTAATTATATAATTAGTTGAATGAGGAAGAATAAATACATATACCACAAATATAATTTATAGACGTATTTAAATACAACGAACTGGTAAACAAAATGATGCAATTCAAAACTAAAATGCTATAGTCATAATATTTCCATGTATTTCACCCCTTTTAGTAAGGTATGTTTACAGAGGCTTAAATACCGACCTTATAAGCGTCGTACTTGTTGATGATGTCGTCAAAGCAGATGTAAAGATCATTGAGGAGATCGACAACTTGAATTGGTGTACTTTTTGAAGCGATTGTTGTAAATCCGACGATGTCGGAGAAAAATACAGTCGCTGCCTCGTAAAACTCAGGCTCCAATAGCTCGCCTGATTTCAACTTCTCCGCGCATGTTCTGAATTTAAGGAAAGTGTAAATTTAGACGGTTTAAAATGGCATAAAATGAAGCAAAAATATTATTGCAGTGATGCTGCTCGCCGTCTTATACTAGCTGAAAATCAATACATGTATACTTTTACCTGTTTCATGTTATATTTCAAGAAAGTATACGCTAAATGACATTTTACAGTGTTAAAAATAAAGCAATAACAGAAATATTGGTCTACATCTGGTGTCAATATAATGTTAGCCTGTCGCGGCAAACGTTTAGTGAAATTCATCAACCCCAACAAACCACGCAGACGCCCATGAACATACATGTGTAATGTTTCGCTTACATGAACATACTTCTATTAGTAAAATAGGTTTGACACGCGTATCGCGCGGGTCATTGTCCGGAAACACGTAATTTACCGCGTTAGTACGGCGCATAGTTTGCCATCAAATAATAATGAACAGCAACAGACCATTAACATTTGCCGAAACGTTTTTTTTCTTCAAATTTTAACTTTAAATGCTGTTCCTGAAACTTTTTTACCAATACAAAAAAATGTCAACAATCAGCTTATACATGACAAAAACAAAGGGGAAAATGAATGACAATATGACATTGTCGTGAACATCATTTTTCAAGAATGACCCTGTTCGGCAACTAATAAATCAACGCTGCGTGATGTATAAAATTACCTCTATTTCGTTTAATGAGAAAGACTGCAAATTTAGCGTCGATCTAGATCTATGTAAATGCAGGTA
>Ga0224511_10001526_pt1 | contig 14157 bp, 18 predicted proteins | sample SF_May12_sed_USG_2_FD_169988 | JGI IMG/M metagenome (GOLD analysis project Ga0224511, IMG submission 169988) | Sediment microbial communities from San Francisco Bay, California, United States - SF_May12_sed_USGS_8_1 | ecosystem: Environmental > Aquatic > Marine > Sediment | place: USA...
TCCACAGTGGAAAGTCGGTGCTATTCATAGTCATAAGTTCACACATGTTATGCACACTTAACTCATACGCTCGCGTACGTTGTGCATACGTTACTCATACGCTCGCATACGTTATGAATACGTTACTCATACGCTCGCATACGTTATGCATACGTTACTCATACGCTATCATGACAGACCGTCGTCGATAGCTCGGGTTTAACACTCAAAAGTTGTGCGTATAAGTAGTTTTTCCCGAGTTTTTCATACGCTACTCATACGTTCTATCATACGCTGTAGTGTGACTGCACCTTAAGTCAAAATGTGTTAACTATAGACTACAGTTTAAATTACTGTAGAAGGCAGTTGCCATTTTTAGATGTAATCCCCTAAGAAACAAATTTAAAATCACGCAGTTTTAGCAATGTGTGCCCCCAATCCTGTGTCATATCTGCAGTCGGGGGCATTAGTTACATTCTGTGACAAAGCTCTTGTTTTATAATATGATACACACCTGTAACTGGTTTCATTTGTTAATATTATTATTTGAAATGTAATTGTACAGTTCTGGAATAAAGGTTAGCTTAATTAGCGATCGAAAACAGCAAACGGACACTTGTAATTACGAATGACGCGCTTTTATTTCTGTTGTGTCGAGTATTTTATAAACGTATGTTGTTGTTCTGCAATACAACGCACGTATCTTGATAATTGTAGAAGAAATCACGACCGTGACAACACCAGTCACTACGCCTGTATCGACACCGCTAACAAGTGTCCCAACATCTATAGCTACAAGCACGCCAGTGACCCCTTGTGTCGAGGTCAGCGGAATGGAAGACCCACTCATCATTGCTCCAGAAGACATCACGGTCGTCGGCTCACCTGATGCCCCAGTGGATAATTTGAGGTAAACATGCAATATATTTAACACAATCACCAATCCACTATAAGCGATATGTTATGTGGAATACTAAATAAAAATGGACGTATTAACTTTTGATTTTTCCAACTAAGGACATCATTATGTCAGGTTCACCAGATGCTCCAGTTGACAACCTGAGGAAATGTAATTGAGAAACCGTGTTACAGTTAACAAGTTAAAATGATTTGAATACATTTTGTATTAAACTACTTTTCCATATGTGGATTGGTAATTTTCATCAGTACGGAAGGTACATTTACTAGAAACTATTGGTCAGATTGATTTTGGGTTATATTGTTGGTATTCAATGATTGTAGACCTGACTCCTCCGAACCATTTGAGCTGGTTAATCCAGTGACGACGTTTATCATAACGTTCCCTTCACCAGTCGACATCGGAAGTATCGACCTACTCGATAACATCAATGTCGAAGAGTTTGACGTCTCTTTCTTTGATACAGACGGCAATGTTACACCATTCCAGGTATGTAAATGTTTACATTTTGCTGCTTATTTTTAAAAGCGAAGTCTAAATACCAAACACGTTTTAGTTTAAACATTTTGATGGCACTGTTGCATTAAAATATGCCATAAACATATTTATCACGTATTTGTATTACTGCCACGTTAACAGTATAAGAAACTACAGATATTGTCCTGTCTTTGTAGCCATACAACGCTGACGAAATCGCCTTATTGCCAGACGCAAGTGATGTTGTTGAACTGTTGATTCGGGTCAGAGTTAACGAGTCTGCAACCGAACCTGCATCATTTAGACTGGATGTTCGCATATGCGGTACACGTATATTCATGATGTTTTGAACATACAATATCATATGCAGTTTCAATATTGTAATTTTATGTTTTATATTGGTTTTTGGTGCGCAAACTGTATAGAAGAAGGTTAATATCTTTTCCATACTTATTAAACAATTGTTTTATTTTATTTTAAACTATGTTCGCAGAAGAAATCTCTACTGTCACAACACCAGTGACAGGAGCGACCCCAACTGCTACACCGGTAACAGAAGTGTCCCCAACCTCAACACCAGTAACATTTGTTACGCCATCAACGACACCTGGAACAGCGTCCACCCCAATTACTGAGGTTTCCCACACTTCCACACCAGTAACATTTGTTACACCATCAACGACACCTGGAACAGCGTCCAGCCCAATTACTGAAGTTTCCCATACTTCCACACCAATAACATTTGTTACACCCAGTTCTACACCAGTCACAGGTTCCACCCCAAGTCAGACACCAATTACTGAAGTGTCCCCTACTTCCACACCAGTAACATTTGTTACGCAATCAACGACCCCTGGAACAGCGTCCACCCCAATTACTGAAGTTTCCCATACTTCCACACCAGTAACATTTGTTACACCCAGTTCTACACCAGTCACAGGTGCCACTCCAAGCACGCCCACACTAGTGACAGAAACGATACCAACGTCCACAGCCACACCTGTTACATTCGTCACACCCAGCTCAACACCAGTAACAGCCCGTAGCACTACGCCAGGAACAGCTGTTACACCATCTACGTTTACGACCCTGGTATCCACACTGTCTACCGTCACCCCATGTGTAGAGGTGGACGGTATGTTGGATCCCGCCATCTTCCCATCTGACATAATCTCCGTATTGCCTGACTCTCCCGACAAGGAGAACCTCAGGTACTCAATCACGCTAAAATGTGTTTGATAACTTGTGGTTTAAATTTTTTTACATTAAAACATCCGAAATATTTGCATTCATCAAATTTTGTGTCATTGAAATGTGTGTAGATGGGTAATAGCATAAACTCATACTAGCAATCGAGATAAAACCACAAAAATGTTAATTGACATAAACACAACGTATGCACCAACTTTATGTGATGATCACATTCTAAGACTGACGTCCCCGGATGCGTTCACGTTCCCTGGTGACGAAGTGACGGTGGTGTTCAACTTCCCGGAGCCCGTAGATCTGCAGACCGTGGACCTCGTCAACGACGACAACGTGTACAGATACGTCATCATGTACGCAACTCCCACATCCGGTCTCAGCACAGAGGTACACTATGGCACGAATTTGATGGAATCATTATATGTTTAAAGAGTTGACATACAAGTCCAATACGTGATGCACAATGTGTGATCGCTTTTTTTTTGGACAACCCCAGTGATACTCTTTTTATTAAAGAAATTTATTTTATTTTGAAACATAATATTTACAGAAAACAAATATCAAAAGTAAATTAAAAATCTGCAGTAAACATAATTTAGAAGGGGTGTGGTTTCCATAATAACACTATGCTTAAATTGTCACTTACCTTATTGCTTGACTCATATTTTCTAAAAAAACACCTTTCCCTACCCCCCCAGCAGGTGTTCGACGCTGATGAGCCCGCCGACATCATGACAGATGATGTAACTACACTGTATGTACGTGTCTCCAAGCTTGCAAACGCTACCGAACCAGCCTCATTCCAGCTGGACATCCGCATCTGTCTGGGTGTGTTTGACTTAATATTTAAAAATGTTCAAAAAAAGAATTTAGTTTTTACTTGATTAGCGCGTTTTATGTATTAAATACATGTTTTAAAAGCAAAAGTGATTTATAATAGTCTACAATTACAATATAATAGTCTACAATTATAAAAGGAATTTAATTTCACGGTTGTCTCCATTACAGAAGAGGTAACCACCACAGGTGTAACTGGAACCACAGTTTCCCAAACAACTGTTTCCCAGCCAACAGGAACAGGCTCAACCGTTTCCCAGACAACTGGAACGGGCTCAACCGTTTCCCTGACAACTGGAACGGGCTCAACCGTTTCCCAGCCAACTGGAACGGGCTCAACCGTTTCCCAGACAACTGGAACGGGCTCAACCGTTTCCCAGACAACTGGAACGGGCTCAACCGTTTCCCAGACAACTGGAACGGGTTCAACCGTAGTTACTCTGACAACGCCTCCGCAGACCGCATCAACTCCATCGGTGTCAACATTCAGTACTGGTTCAGTTACAACGCCTGTATCCGGAACCACCACCATTGTGTCAGGCACGACGACACGTGTGTTTACTCCATCGTCGACCACACCATTTATCTGCCAAGAGGTTGCGGGCATGGCTGATCCCTTCATCATCTCGCCGGAGAATATCAATGTTGCAGTCGGCTCTCCCGGCACTCAGCTTGAAGACGACCTAGCCTCACCTGAGGGAACAGAGCTGACTGAGAACCTTAGGTAAAATCCGGCATACTAAATATTAAGTTCAAACATGCACCTCCAAAAGGCCAAACTCATTTATACATCTTCAGAACGAGCATTTTCATGTAATACTAATCCTAAAATGTTAATTGTTACCCGTCTCACGATCTAAAGACAACATGCGTTCAACACGTCTTGTGTAATTGCAGACCATCATCCGACACCCCGTTCTCCATGGAGGACGCTGACGTCGTGATTGTCAACATCACCCTGGACGAGCCCACCGATATCGGAAAGATTGACCTGATCAACAATGTCGGCGTGGACTTCTTTACCGTGCAATTCTACACACCTACCGGAGAGATTATTGAGCAGGTACTCAATATTGACGCCAGGCACTAAAATTAGATGGGTGTTTTAACGATTTTTGGACGCTATATATTTTTTTGAAAATGCATAAGGCCAAAATAGATCTATATTTCACGGTTTATATTTGATGGACTCTTATAGATTTAACATGAACTCTTACTACCACTTTTCTAGCCATATGATGCTGACGAAGCAGCCGAGTTCCTGGACGCTCTAGATGTGCTCGCCGTGGCAATCACTGTATACAAAGATCCACTCGCCAACGTTACACCTGAATTCCAGGTCGACATCCGTGTCTGCTACGGTAAGTGCAATGCAGAACACAATTTCAAAAAGGTATTGTTCTTTATAAGAATGATTTGTTCAGACAATGCATCGAACATTTTAGTTACTTCAGATGAATTGACGATTGCAATGTTCGACTTGAACAACTATAACTTAATGTTGCTTATACGCCATATCAAGCATATAAACCGATCTAACCTCAAACCAAACATACCCCTTATATTTTTAGAATGTAACAGCATTGTGTTGTAAACGAACATGAAGACTCCTTATTGCTGCATAACTAAAGCGTGTGGACTTAAAGAATCTTTATTTAAATATTGACTACACTCTGTACCATCAGAGTGTAAGGGCATTGTAGTGTTATCTTACATGTAGGCTCTTTATTCATGCATTGCTATGGCGGGCTTGACTAAAACCTTGTCTTCATTATGTATCTTCAGAGTGTGACGACGTTGTGTTGAACGAGTCCGGTGAGGTGACGCTGTACTCAGAGCTGCAGCCCTCGGTGTCAACGGACACGGCCCTGTACGAGCTGTTGCCCGAGGAAGACTACGTGCTGCTGGTGTTCGACGCCGACCAAAGGACAACCAGCGTGGCGTTCAAGGTTTCCAACAACGTGTACGCTGTCAAGGTGGACTACCTGGCATCAGATGTGTCAGCTGAACCCCTGGTAAGTGATGTGTCAAGCAGAGAAACTGTAACAGCGAATTAATCGGATATTGCTATATATTCTGCGTTTGTTTGAATTAAGGTGACTACTATGTCAAAAAGGATTTTATTTGTATGCAATGTTTTGTTTAGTTTTCCGAGATCGCCAGCGTGAGCCCAGACGGATCTGTGATGGTTGAAACACTCGAGGGTGTTCCATCGACCGCCGTGAAACTGACGTTTAACAAGATCGGAAATGAGGGCATAACTGTTGCCGAAATTATTGTCGAAGCTTGTAGAAAACCAGGTATAAGACATGTTTATTTACGATATGTAATCTTTAAATAGTGCATTACATTTATTTGTTCCTGAATGGACTTTACCAATCAAATGTTCAAGACACTTGACATATTGGATCCTTACATAGTGGTTTAATTGTTATTCTAACACGTTCATCGTTTTTCTCTATATATAAACAAAGAAGAAGCCAAACCGTGCTTAAACAATCAATAAAGCACGGTTGTGTTTAATCGAACTATTTAAGTATTTACGTTCTTCCGATTTTCTCCCCAAAATGTAAAAAGTAAACAAAACTAACCCACCAGTATTAGGAAAATCCAAGTCTAATGTTTTAACATCCCATAAGATAGGATTTTGTTCGCATGGTAGTATTTTAAAAACATGTTTAAGAATACAACCATGCTAGGATAATCTATATTTTATTTTCGTAAACAAGATTCAATTCCAGAAGATGTGACCCGTAAATCGATATGAAAATGAGTAAACATTTATTGAATTCTGTTTTCTTGACGCTTTTAGTACATTTAACTGTATTTAAACAATCCATCTCCACTTACGTTAAGATATGTATCACATATATCTAACTGACGATAGAGCACGCAAAATCAAAATATATTTCCTAAATATGTTAACAGAGTTTTATGCGCATGCATTGTACATTCTTTAATCATCAGTTTCCACGACTGTTATGACGACCACACCGTTTGTGACACCATCTGTGCCGACGTCCAGCCCCTACTACAGTAGCGTCGTTTCCACCGTCTCTACCGCGACAAGCACATCGGCGTCTACGCCGTTCTCCAGTACCTCTGCCGTGTACTCCACCACCACTGCCTCCACAATCACGACGTACTTTACCACACCTTCAACCACCACTATTGAAGGTAATGAGACTTTATGCAATATCATTTGGTTGCCTCCAGTTATTCTAACACTAATTAACGACAAATATGACGGTTTTGACTTAACAAAACCCCTTGAATTCAAGACGTTAGGTCAACAACACTAGTTGACAAGATGTAAATGATAGCCATGTCGGAATGTCTAATGATAACTAAAATACATACATTTTCAATGAATATTTTACGTGATACGCACGTGACCTCTTAAACCTGGCGTTTTCAGCCTGCCCGTACCCTGCCGAGCTGAACGCCGACACGCTGGACATCTATAACGTAACCTTAGACGGTATTGACGACTCCATCTTGGATGCTGTCAGCACGAACCCTGATGTGAAGTACTTTTTGCAGTCTACGGAGCGCCTCGAATTCATAACGTTCGAGCTGCCCGAGGACGCCGTGGTTGCCAAGATTTCGTTCGTGTCAAAGGGTATCTCCCGCTACCAGATTGAACTCCTGGACAATGCTACCAACACGCCAATCGTGTTTGTAAGCACCCTTTTATGTGTACACATGTCATTGTTCACTAGTAAAGCACAACAGTTCGACCAAAATTCTAGTTATGCTTACTGGATATGTGCTCACAAGTTGACAACTTGGCAAACTATGGTGAAATTGCTCCTACAAATGTACATGCTACCAACAGCTTCAAAAATGTATATGCAGATAGTGCTAATATTTCAATGTAACAAACTTGATCAATAATATTGTGGCGTCCGTTGGCAGGTTGAGAACGTGGCGACGCCTGGTGAAGAGACACTTCAGGAGAAGACGTTTGTGATGGGTCTGTACAACGCCTCGAGCATCACGATCCGCATCACGCAGTCCGACACGCCCACCAACGAGTCGCAGCCCTTCATTCAGAACCTCGAGGTCGAGGTCTGCCTGGAACAAGGTCAGTGAAACATTCTCGAACCAATTGAAAGAGTAATAAAGCACTACATTTACTTGTAACATAAAATGAAGAGATAGTAAATGAATAACCAATACAACGCAGACATGTTCAAGTTTGAGGGCACCATGCCAAATTGGCTTTTTATTGATTGATAATAGCAAGATCTACATAGACCGTTCTAGTTTTTATTAAGCGTTTCACTTAATACTCGTAATACATTATACATAATATAAGCTGTTAGAAAGGGTCTACATATGAATTATCTTTGTCATGTATTTATTAAAACAACGTTATTAATTAAATTGATATATTTTAATAAACTACAGCCAATTGTTTTAAATACAAACGTGAATGTGCTACAGAGGAAGCCACGACGGTGACCTACGTAGAGACTACGACTACATCTACCACACCTTGGACCACAATCAGCACCACAACACCGGTAGGTGACCCGAACTTTGCTGGTATAAACTGTGTGAAGCACCTCCGGTAGGTGATTCAAGATTTACTGGTATAAACTATGTAAAGCACCACCAGTAGGTGTCACGAGCTTTACTTGCATAACTGTTAGAAACTGGCATTTGTGCAAAACATTAGCTATAGAAGATATTTTATTGATTTACTGTTCGAAAATTTAAATTAAAGGCAGACGCCTATAAAAATCATCTGTAAGCATATTCTCTTATTTCAGTGTCAGATAAAAAAAATGGACATTGGACATAAGTACGGTGCTTTTTATCTGTTATTTTTATTAAATTTTGTCATAAAGTGTCGTCAATATACTTAGAATGCCAAACATTTAATTATTAATGATGTACACTATAAACCTTTTTTGTGTATACATAATTTAACTCCCCACCCCCTCCCTACTTAATACTAACATCCCTTAGAATGAAACTATTTTCCGAAAAGTCCTTTGTCGTAAAATGTGTGATATTAAATTTTGTGTTTCATTGTTTGTTTTGCAATATTTAGCTATTTATTTGTAATATAGATTTTTTAACTGAAAAATAAAATTATTTATGATATTCTTGTGATGTATTGTATGATTTCATGTCGACAAAGAAATCTATGAAAATGTTCAGAATGTGACATCTATGGTTTCTCATAAAAACAAGTAACCCCTGCAAAGTCTCCATTTTTGGGGTGGGGAGGGGTTTATTGCATAACATCATGTTCTTGACATACACACAGTTTCAATAAAATCTGTTATTGGGAATATTTGTATGAAACTGTAGCGTCTGCCTTCAAATTTATGTCGCAAAAATGTGTTTTATACTAGACAACCATAGCACTTTTTTGGATTGTGGCTTTATTACGGGAGACATTATCGATATATGTTAAGAGTACCCTGTCCGTATTGCTAGTTTGTGTGCGCCACGCCGTACCAGCAGTGTCCGGGCGAGGACAGGTGCTACCAGCCGTGCGACATGATCCCAGAGTGTCTCTCAGGATTCGACGAACTCGACTGCGCCAGTAAGTATTACTATAAATGCTTGTTGAAGATACGCGTGGATTTGTCAAACAGGTTTCTGCATTGTTGTATACAAACAACCGGGTAATTAGTATCAAAGTAGAAACTTAATTACAGTACTTAAGCATAAAAAGTGTTGTTAAAATTGTTTTAAACATTAAATAATGTGAAAATTGGTTAAACATAACTTGCATGTTTCGTGTGTTAATTTTTTTAACATGGTTCCTCTGTTGTAGCAACAACGGTCTCCACCAGTACCACGATAGTTACATCAACGCCGAGTATGTATCTCGCCATTGTTTTTGAAGTACAAGTACGCGTAATAGTTGAATTAAAATAGAGTAATATGGTTTATGTACTGAATATTTTACCTTTATCAAATAGTGATATATTCTGGTTGAAGCGGACTTATAACATGTACATGTATATTAACTTGTTTTGCTACCTACACACGATGCGGGTATGCTAGGAATATAAACACATTTACGCGGTTATACATGCACTTGCCGCGTCTTGCCTTACCAACACGTAGTCAAAGCGAGTTTACCCTTTAATGAACCTACTAATCACACAACTATGTATAATCTCCATAATATGTAAACAGAAATCAACACGATACGATAACGATAACGAACACAACAATAACATTTCTACACGGGGTCATCATATGCTGTTCAACCAACAGCAAACCGATCAAACTTTATACTTAGGAAGGTAACGACATTCACACTTCAGTAAACCCAACAACCACACCTTTTTGGACTCGGCATATGCTAGGTGGGAAGTTATAGCAAACCAAACAAGCACACCACTACACGGACTCGTCAGTTTGGGGAAGGAATGCAACATATACACTAACGCAAACCAAAAAAGCACACCACTACAAGGACTCGTCAGTTTGGGGAAGGAATGCAACATATACACTAACGCAAACAAAACACGCATACCACTACACGGACTCGTCAGTTTGGGGAAGGAATGCAACATATACACTAACGCAAACCAAACAAGCGCACCACTACACTGACTCGTCAGTTTGGGGAAGTAATGCAACATATACACTAACGCAAACCAAACAAGCACACCACTACACGGACTCGTCAGTTGGTAGAAGGAATGCAACATATAGACTTTAGCAATCCAAACAAGCACACCACTACACGGACTCGTCAGTTTGGGGAAGGAATGCAACATATACACTAACGCAAACCAAACAAGCACACCACTACACGGACTCGTCAGTTGGGGGAAGGAATGCAACATATAGACTTTAGCAATCCAAACAAGCACACCACTACACGGACTCGTCAGTTGGGGGAAGGAATGCAACATATAGACTTTAGCAATCCAAACAAGCACACCACTACACGGAATCGTCAGTTTGGGGAAGGAATGCAACATATACACTAACGCAAACCAAACAAGCACACCACTACACGGACTCGTCAGTTGGGGGAAGGAATGCAACATATACACATAAACCAACAAGCACACCACTTTACGGAATCGTCTTTTGTGAAGGCATGTAATTGTAATAATAACACTATGGCAAACCAAATAAACTCACATCTCCGCGGCCCCGGCAGGCACGCCATCGAGCACACCAGTATGTGACGAGGTATACCAGTACACGTGCGACAACGGCCAGTGCATTCCCCTGGGCACCGTGTGCGATGGAGTCTGCGACTGTCTCGAGTCATGTGATGATGAAGCAGCCTGCAGTACGTACAGCGTTTAGTTTTAGAGTGTTTCTGTATATTTTAGGATTAATATCCCCAAATACTTACTGTAGGTCAGAATAACTTAAACGTATAGAATATGATATCAACATATAATGAAACGGCTTTTTAGCTGATGAATGGATTTGAACCAAACTTGCACACATGCTATATCAAACACAAGTTTTACAGATCAGCTTTTAGTATTTAAGTCATTGCCCTTTGATTGTCTCAAAGATGCCGGTGGGGACATAATCAAATTCTTTGACAAATCTCTGGTTATTTTTAATATGAATTGATAAAGAATGTATAATATTATAAAATATATTGTTATGAAGATAAATGTGTACAAAAGTGTATGATTTTAAATTGACAATTGTGGTACTTCATTCGAATAGATGTGTGCAATTATTATTAAATTTTACGGTGCTTGACTGTAATAGAAGTTTAATTTTGATTTGTTTATTTTAAGATTTTGTATGGCAGTTTTAATAAAAACACTTGGTGAATATTAAAAAGTATTAAATGAAATAATTTATATATGGTATTTATTATAATATGTGTGCATAGTTTTACTATTATGTTTGCTACAAAACACGAAGTGGTAGGTAAAGATTACGATAAACTATCATACTAGAAGTTTATTCCCGGATTGAGGAGATTTGCATTATGTGTCTGATTGCAGCTACTGTGTCGACATTCACAACCCCGGCTATAACGACTTCAGCAGGGACGCCATCGACAGGTGACAAATTCATTATGAATATACACTACTCAAAGGATCTAAACCGCCACTAAATAAAAGTCAAATAACTTGAAAACCGTTTGATTTACAAACACAAAATTTTGCAAGGTAGTCAATTACAAGTTATGGAATCATATTTTAATAATACCGAATCTAGTTTTATCAATGTGCAGTAATTCGTGACGGAAGTGGTCATTTCGATAAAATAAGCACGAACTTCCGGTGCAATAATACTACAAGTCATTCAGGATTGAGCTAAACAGATTCAACATGTGACAGTAACAGCGTATACCTGTCTTATACAAGAAACGGGTAATATATCATATTGATTTATTTAAAACCAACTACTTAACGAAAACAAAAAAAATAATAATATGTATTATTTTCTTAGGTTCACCACCACCTACAAGCATTGCAACAGGAAGTACGCTATCCACATTTACGCCAACGGAGCCAACATCCGCAGTCTCTGAAACGTTCACACCGTTTACTACAGTAACAAGACAAAGTCCGACAACAGGCACTGGACCCAGCCAAACAACAGGCACTGGACCAACCCAGACAACAGGCACTGGACCAACTGTTTCAACATCAGCCTTTACGACAGGTACCGGACCAACAGTGTCCACTCAAGGTGTTACCACAGTACCAAGCCAAACAACAGGCACTGGACCAAGCCAGACAACAGGCACTGGACCAAGCCAGACCACAGTCACAGGACCAAGCCAGACCACAGTCACTGGACCAAGCCAGACCACAGTCACAGGACTAACACAGACAACAGGCACAGGACCAAGCCAGACCACAGTCACTGGACCAAGCCAGACCACAGTCACAGGATCAACACAGACCACAGGCACAGGACCAAGCCAGACCACAGTCACTGGACCAACACAGACAACAGTCACTGGACCAAGCCAGACCACAGTCACAGGACCAACACAGCCAACAGTCACCGGACCAAGCCAGACCACAGTCACCGGACCAAGCCAGACAACAGTCACTGGACCAAGTCAGACCACCGGAACTGGACCAACCCAGACAACAGGTACTGGACCAAGCCAGACCACCGGAACTGGAACAAGCCAGACGACAGTCACGGGACCAAGCCAGACCACAGGCACTGGACCAAGCCAGACAACAGGCACAGGACCAAGCCAGACCACACTCACTTTACCAACTGTTTCTACATCTGCCTTCACAACCGGTACCGGACCAACGGTGTCCACTCCAGGTGTTACCACAGTAACAGGACCAAGCCAAACAACCGGGACAGGACCAAGCGAGACAACCGGCACTGGAGCTAGTCATACAACGGTTACCACCGTCCCAACAACAGGTCCTAGTAGCACGCCAGTGACGCCTTGTGTTGAGGTTAGCGGAATGGAAGATCCACTCATCATTGCTCCAGAAGACATCAGTGTAGATGGTTCTCCAGATGCCCCTGTCGATAATCTTAGGTAAAGCAATCAACTATAGTCTAAATACGGAAAAATAGTTATATTAATGTTATGTATAAAAATGTATCATGTCAGATTTTGATAATTAAAACAAGGAGGCGTTACTGCATATTTTGTATCACAAATTCACGCACTACGTATGCTTTTTAGGCCAGACTCCTCCGAGCCATTTGTACTTGAAGATCTTGTGACCACTTTCATCATTACCTTCCCGGCACCAGTCGATATTGGTAGTGTAGATCTGCTGGAAAACATCAATGTTGAGGAATTCGAAGTGTCGTTAATTGATGAAGATTACAATCAGACTCCGTTCCAGGTTATTATTTAATGTTGTTTAACCATCATACTAAATGTTAGACAACCATATAGCTATAAAGTTGTTAACAATTGTTTTAGCTTAAACATTAAAAAAGCATCAGCTGTCAATACTGTATGATTGTGTAACACTTCTGCTGAAACCTTTCAATCAAAAAAGGTCATAGGTATTTTACTTCAAACAATGCTTTTCATGCACAGAAAAAACCCAACTTACAACTGAATTCATGACATTTGCACTACAAGGTAAAAATTATTCAATGTTTAGAAAATACAAAACAACATAATCAGTTAATTAAGCAAAATTTCCGTTCCTTTTCACCGCAGTTTAAACCGCACATGCTATGTTTTACAGCCATTTGACAGTGACGCTATCGCTGTATTGCCAGACGCCGAGGATGTCATACAATTGCTGATCAGGGTCAAGATAAACGCGTCTGCCACTGAGCCTGCAGAAACAAGATTAGATGTTCGCATTTGTGGTAATTCTTTTATGATGTTTCCTTGCGCGACAGTTATTGTTAGATGTTTGTATATTGTAGAGCTCTGCAGATTAATTTGTACTATCAATTGCATACTCCTTTTCACGTCTTGGCAACACTTACTTTGTTTGGCATATTGATTGTTTGGAAAAATATAAATTTGTATCTTAAATGTCTTGCAAGAACCACACCTAAATAAATCAGCCCATATCAAAAGGCTAAGCATTCAAGATAGAATCGAATACATGATTTATTGTTTTATTCTTTATAATTCGAGCATCAGTATGGAAATGCTTTGTGTAAACATTTGCCATATTATTTCAGAGGAAGTGTCAACTGTAACACCACCTATAAGCACAGCTGCAACAACAGTAACCGAATTGACTGAGCCAAGCCAGACAACAGTACCAGGAACAACTGTTTCTACATCTGCTTTCACAACAGGTACAGGACCAAAG
>Ga0224511_10001527_pt1 | contig 14155 bp, 7 predicted proteins | sample SF_May12_sed_USG_2_FD_169988 | JGI IMG/M metagenome (GOLD analysis project Ga0224511, IMG submission 169988) | Sediment microbial communities from San Francisco Bay, California, United States - SF_May12_sed_USGS_8_1 | ecosystem: Environmental > Aquatic > Marine > Sediment | place: USA...
ATTACATATTACATATTATATATTATATATTACATATTATATATTACATATTACATATTATATATTACATATTATATATTACATATTACATATTATATATTATATATTACATATTACATATTATATATTACATATTATATATTACATCATATTACATTTTACGTTTGCAGAGGTTGCTCGAGCAGCTGGGTCTGTTAACAGGAAAGCCGTTCAGCCAAATAGAAATGATCTGGAGAAGATGATGAGTCTGGAGTCGGATGCCGCTGAAAATGTTCATATAGGTATAGGATCATCTTGTTGGATGGTATCGCTAAGCCAATGACTTGTTTTCATGCAGGATTGTCCATAGTTTGCCCCCATAGAGTTGGAGATCTGAATCCGATGAGGAGGAAAGCGCAAAATGATGTACAAACTTGGAATCGGGTCAGCTGATCCAAACCTGAATGCGCCACCGACTAAACCACTGCTTTTACCTCACAGTCCTTACTAGTCAAGCAAACTCAGAACTTAATTTGAAAAGCATCCAGGGATTTCAATGTTTTGTCCTCTAGATTGCATCTAGCATATGGATAAAGCAGAACTGGAGCAAATCTTTTATTTCATATTGTTTATTCTCTAGAAAAGGGAGTTGAAGATGAAACGATAGCTAAGTTTGCCAGTGTGATCAACAACAACAATCATAACAACAACTACTACAATGGTAACAACTTCAACAGGAATTATGATTCCGGAGGTGAGTGGGGAAACTATTCGACTTTCGGCTTAGAAGGTTGTCCATTATCGCTTCCTCACCGGTTTCGCCATCCCAGTTCTAGAGAGAGTCGGGTGTCCATTCTCGGCTGGGTGAATGGCCAGAGTTTTAGAAAAATCCCGCGCAGAAGCTAGCTGTCTTCAACCCAAAACTTTCGGCAATAGTTGTGGGCGCTCTGACCACTCAGTCACAGTGCTTTCTCTATAATATAAAATGGTTTATTATGGGTCTGTAGAAGTGTGGCGCAGAGAGTTAACTGAAACACTGAAGGGGAAATCTAACGCACAACTGCGTCAGCTCGCTGATAACTTAAAGACTAAGCTGAACGAAGCTCTGCTAGCGAAGAGGAAGGAGGAGGAAGAACTACGCCAGCACGGTTAGATTTACCATCATTCTTAAATTTACTCCAGAGCCACAGTTTTCCGTTACGTAAGACATTGGAGTTTCAAAATGCTAGCGGCCATTTTCCTTATACTATAAGCCTTCAGTGAGTTTGTCACTATGGACAAGTTTTCGGTTTACCACATCAAAATCGAAGGTCCAATCAGTGGATAATGGTCTATGCCTCTATGGTTATTACACAGCCTTTTGTCTTTCCTGTCTTGTGCAAGTTTCTCAGGAGATTACATACAGTGTCCTGTATGAGGTGCCAGTATTTAGCTTGGCTTCTCATGAGGCGTCACATACCATAGCGACCAGTAAAATTAATTCAAAGGAAATCCAATTTGAAAGGTAAATCGGAGCTTTTCTGTGAATTCTAATTAGACCTTCAATTTGAAGGATGATGTTATTATTTTCCTTTGAAATGATATCCACCTATTCATTACCCATATCAGGGATTGTAGTATTACTCAAAGGCTAGAGCGCTTAATTCACGATCGAAATATCCAGAATTGAAGTCCTCTGTGAGCGCCCGCTGCGAGAATCAGGTCTTCCTCACATAATCCCTAGCTTCCACAGCTCCAATAAACCTCAGGTATACCGGAGATTCTTAAATAGGATGGCTCAATTCCCGAGTTGAGCAAAAATTTATATGTCACCGATTGACTAATCATAAATTTTTTTGACAGAGTTGTTCCAAAGAATAGAAGAGCTGCTCCTCGGTGAAGATTGAAAAAGAGGCTGCGAACAAACTGGCGAATGAGCGGTCTTCATTTGTCGATTCATTCTAGTCAAGAGATTTACTCACAGAATTTCTATTTACTTACATAAACTTTTCCCAATGTTCCATGAATGGCTCACTAAGTGTTCTATTATTAGAACTATGCTTTTGTTTCATTATTCTTTACACTTTGGCTGTATGTTTTTGCTCTGTGTGATCTGAATTCCCAATAAAATCTAGTCCAGAGATAATCGAGTTTGTGCTGTTCTCTGTCTATTCTGGGTCATGCAAGGTCACTCTGAGAGCTGACCAGGCACGGCGAGGAATGAATTTTAGAGGTATCATTCATTATCCATGTAAGCGCTGTTTCAGCGTACCTGAAGAACCTCTGAAGTGTAGGGAAAACACACTTTGACATAATCTTACCTCTGAGCATCAGACTTCTCAATTCCGATTAATATAATTGAGTTGTTAACTCACAGAACCAATATAACGAAATGAATTATTTCTCATTGGATGAGGTAAAGCGCGGCTCAGAAGATGATATAGTGTCTTGATTATTGGATCAGGGGCTTTGATTCGATTGTCGGTTTGCGCAAAAAAAAACTTTGTTTCTCAAAACCTTTAAATCCCAATTTTGAACACCGGAGGGCCGCATCTAGCGTTACCTTCTCTATGGGGCACACGGGTGTTTTCTGGTTTCTAGTTTTTCTAGTGATGCATCCCGGGAAACACTGGATCAAAGACTCAGTAGGCCAATTTCTGCAAATCCCGGTCAACACAACAGTCAACACACGGAATGCGAAGATCACTGAACTACCCTGCATGGGGTAAAGCGATGACTTAGGGGGTATGTCTTGCATCCTGGACCAGGCCACCATGGTCTCTTTGCTGGTTAGGACTAAAGAATTGTCTTTCGCAGCAGCTCATCATTCTCATTAAATAAAGCAAGCGTACTCATAATTGTGCCTTTCTGTTGGACACATGGATTTATGCAAGCAGAAAGCTTCCCAATGGCGGAACCTTCAAAACGCTAATCAATATGACAGTGCCATCTTTCGATAGATCATTTCCTTCACTCCTTCTGACAGCTGGTCTTTCATCAAGATATGATTTGAAGAAGACTCCCCAACACGTGCAATTCGTTTCATGTCTAAAATTTGCCCTCGGATTCGTATGCATTTCAGTAATGGATAGAATGACCTCATTTCATGTGAGAGTCATGTACCATTCTGGAAACAAGGTGTTGGGTTACAGGGATGCTTTTCATGTAAAGGATTATTTTATCGAACACTGTGTGTTGATGTTAAACATCATAGCACAGCTGCTATTATAAATATAATACATAATCACTAGTACCGTAACTTTATTCAGTGGCCAAGCTGAAGGCCTTGAATATCGGAAACAAAATTGTAGCTGTTTATATGACATTATAGAATTCTGCCCATGAGTTGCCGTGTGGGGTGTGACAGTGAGACAAAGCAATATACTGTAATTGTGTTTGAACTCCATCTAATCGTGGAAGGGGTACGCAACAGGACGAAAGCTCAGCAAGGGACGACAACTATGGAATATAGCCCCTTGGGAATTCTCAAGGCTCTATGTTATGCAGCCAATAGTCTGACTTCTCTCCAAACTTTCTGTCTGTATGTTTGGCGGAGGCATATTCCATCTAGAATATCATATAATAATCCAATAATCAGATTTTAGAGAAAAATTGTTTCTTTTTTCGATTCCTTTGCGCTATTATATATGATACTTTGACTTTCCATACCAACAAAACAAACTTCCGTCGTGTTTATCTCGAGGCTAATTGTGAAAACCTGCGATTGTGTGTGATAGTGATACTGCGCAAAATTTACTCTACAGAAGTTCGATTAGCAACCACTCAGTTGAACATGTTGTGTAGCTGTGGGTACATTTTCTATTTGGTGGGGAAAACTATCTAAATCATGCCACGACAAACAGCCGTAGGTCGCTTCGTGGACTACGTAATAGTCACTGGTCTCAACAAAACTGGGCAACTCGTACCTTTTCGAGATGGACTCGACTCATCTGGTGATGGTGAGTGAATCACTATCAGTCACTGTTTTAGAAATCCAAGATCGGTTTATCCCCTCACTCTATGAGTGACTGAGTAAAGACTGTGCCTGAATGATAATTATACGTTTCGTTGATTAGTGTTTTTTACCTTGCATGGATTGCCTAACTAATCAGTAAGCTAAGCGCGATGCTAGCTAACTAACTACTAACTAAGCTAAGCAAACTTACAAACTACAAAACAAACTAACAAAGCACTGACTGACTAGGTGACTAACTGACCTAAGACAAGTAAGTAATAGTAGTAGTACTAGTTGAACTAGCAGTCGCAGCACTACTAGGATTAGTGGTACTAAAGCCTGAAATATCCAACTAAAGTTAATATTAACTGTACTACTATTTCACTAATACTAATAATACTAGTCTAGTAGTAGTACTAGTAGCTCTCAGTGGAGACAAAGGCATTACCGGTACCACAACCAGATACCAGTACTGAACTTAGTTAGTGGTTTAACGAAGGATAACAGTTTATCACAACTACAAGTACAAGATCTGATTTGTGTTGTGATGTTACAAGCTTTAGGCATATTTGCTTTACTAGTGATTGCTCAGGCCTGTGATCATGGTTTGTTGTTGGGTACAGTCAGCGATTACCACCCGAAAAGTTGAAGGTAAATTTGATCATCACCGTAAATGCACAAAGCAGACAATGGTATGATTATGATAAACCTTGCCAGTCTAGCAGTACTGAAGAGTACTGTGATTATCAATTATTTGACCAATGCCTCATGACATGAGGAGCTCATCCTAAGGGTAAGCGAATACTGAGGAGATATTATTATTATATATATATTTTTTTTTATTACACGAATGGATTAGAGATAACAAATGCAAAGAAATTATGTATGTAGTAGGGCAAAAGGGCAACCTGGTGGCCAGTAGAATGCAAGAGTGATGGCTTCCCGATTAAAAATGACTCATGCGTCACTGCCCACTGGCAAGGCCGAGCCGAGTGCTAACTCCATACCCTCCATAACGTGAATGACCACAGCCGGCCAACAGATGTCAGCTCTTCTGAGGTGCAACTGGGTTTTCTCACCACCAGTGTTGAAAATTCGGTTTTTTCTCACTTGCAGATTTACAAACATTTTTTCTGCGAGTTATCTAACTCTAGCCTAATCAAGGCAGTATGGTTGCTATTAGCATCTCAATTACAGCCAATTCAAGGGCTGTTTTCGCAGTAATTTGCGAAGAAAACCCGTGTTCAATTTTTCTCAGATGATATCATTTAAATTATTTTTTCATCTTGTAGTTGAAGATGATTCGCTCGTGTCTCCACTGCAGCAGACATATAAACCGACACTCCTAGACTTTTATCCGACTAGAGATCCTGGCGGAAGGATAGACCATGACGCCATCAGCATGGTGAGAATATGATATAGGCATATACATAAAACAACACATATAATAGAATCGGAAGCACCATCAGTAGTCAGTGAGAATAGCAGTTCAGTAGCTCCCGATTAAGCAGATTTAGAGCTGGTAGCCATCGGCCACGAATGCAGTAATGCTCACCGGCTAATGCTTTGGTAGTTGTTGTTAGCTCAACACTCGATTTTGCATAAAGCCTTTTTTCCTTCACGTCATAACCGGGTTGTTATGGGTGTTTTATTTGGTGTTCAGAGCGAGAAGAAGGTTGATAGGTATATAATCTATAAGTCTATTTCTTATGCAACATAATGTGTGAAAATAATACAAAAGTCTTTTGGCGGAATGGTCTTCGAACCTATCCCTTATCTGTTTGTGCCGTCTACTGCGGTGCAATGACCCTGTTGGGCACCTCTGGATCAGCTAGTACCCAGAATGTTTTATTTAATGGACAAACTCTACAACTTTGCCGTCGCTCACAGATAGCCGGGACTCTATGCGAGAACCACGCTCACTTACTGATGAAAACGCAAACCTCCGGAACTGTTGATACATCCAGGAACAGCCTTTCCTCTGATCGAGTGGAGTGTCCAACATCAAGGGTCATTGGGGGCACTAGAATTAACCACTAAAGGCCCTCTGAATTGTGAAGAGAGGACAGTTTAGACATTAGATCAATGCCCTAACGAGATCCAATCATTTCGGATCTATAGTTCTATGAGGTTGAGTTATCTTTCATTCGACATATATCGCAGTAAGACTGGCTCCTTACAAAACTAGCTTTTAGACCATAGACCATGTTGAGTCTTAGCTCCAAATCATTACTGTATTCCAACATGTTCATAGACAATGGGTGGAAATGAAATGTGTTTACATAAGTGCAAGAGATTTCCATTCGAAGCCAGCTTAAACCAGCCCAGAATTTTAATTTGATAGCAGAATTAAACTTCTATACTCCCAGGAAGCGTTCGAGTTCCATTCCAGATTGTAACACACGCAGGCGATCCTTGTAGCCGCGCTTCCTGGTGGACTGTTGGTTTACATTTCTATTTGAAGCAGAACAATCGGTATAGAATTCAAGTTTGATTGCCATATTGAACTTACACTCATACACTCATCACTAAATTCTTGTAGCTGTCTTTCCCGGATGGTCTCTCGTTTTACGAAACCCCACCTTCCGACAGCCCCGCCTTCCATCCGTTCATCATCACAAAGGAGAATGGTGTGAGAGTTCACGCGGCAGCGCTTGTCTTCTTTGAGAAGGTGAGTCAGCGAGTGTCAGTCTGAGGTAATGAGTCCGGTCCGAAGTGTACAAGTTCTGTGTGGGCACTATTTAACTTAAACTCCTGTGATAGCTAAATAGCCCAATGGTAAACCGTTGGTTAGGCTCGTAATCTGGTGAGCTGTGATTGTCAGTGTGAGTATACCACTTCATTCCGGGCTCAAAAGCAAACAAACCTCACTATGAGGTGGAGCATTGAAACTAGCCCTCTGGTGGTGCTCCATGCTAAACCGTAACTGGTCCAAAAAACAAATAGCAAGTCGATAAATTTAGCTACTGAGAGGGACGCGATCTAACATACAGGGTCAGTATACTGGAGTTTTCCATGGTATTTACTGCAGGCATGATTATCATGTGGAGTTTAGTCAATACACCGACTTCCCCCCTTCCCTCCATTGGCATTATAGACTTGTGATGCATTGTCCCAGCTGTCAAGTGCACGGCATTCTAACTGATCTGTGCTGGGTTGCCTCAGGAGAGGACCTAATAGAAGGGGAATCAATGCTAACGAAATGGTTAGACCCGGTCACGTTACGGGCTATGTAATCCGACTGATTCGAGCCAGCGATTAGTACTGTTTTTACTCTGTTTGAACTCTAAGTTTTCTGACTGTGACCTCTAGGCATCATTGGCAGTGGGAACCCAGGGCGCATAGACCCAATATATTTTTGGACAAGAGGTCGCTGGGTGATGAGCATCCTCCCACTATAGTGGCTCCCCGGCAAGCTCTCACACTTTAAAGCACTTCTCCCCATGCAACTTCATCCAGAAAAACATATCTACACACTATTAATTTAAACGCTGCACATTGTGCTGCTGTCTGGCGGTGTTGTCCTGAGACAAGAGTTGGTGCCTGACTTTGCGACTATGCAACAGAACATGATTGGGCAAAATTCATTTTGTCACAGCACCCATTCTAGCAGTATCAAGGCCTGCTTTCTCCATAATTTAATTGGTTTGGGGGCACTGTAATCAAGCATCCCTACATGATGTTATCACAACTCTGCATGGCTTGAAATGACATCATAGAGATTTTGCACACTTAATCGCAGGGCTAAAATTCAAAGTAAATGACCTTCTTGGGCACAATGAGGTCTTTGTTACTAGTTGCAATTACTTCGCGATTGGCCTGTAATTGACTGTATTCAGGCTGCCATAATTGCTGCGTCACCCACTGGGCTATCAGTGACCTTTTCCAAATTAATATTAGTATCAGTTTATTTCTCACTCTTTGGTGGAACTCTATGAATCACAATGATCATGCTCTATCTGTCTGTGTGTTCTCTGGCTTGTCGGAGTGGAAAAAGCCAACCAACTGGTCAGAAGCGTTTCGCATGAGGCAATTTTTTTTCTCCGCACTTTTTTAAATGGCTCATCATGCTAGTAGGATAGCTGGATAGCTCAGTAGTAGAGTCTTGGGCTCGCAACCGTGAGAACTTGGGTGAGAATCTCGGTCATGGTGATCTGCCGTTGTGAGCATGAGCTCCTCACGCTAAATTCTAGTTCAAATAAAAGAACAAGCCTCACCTCACCCTGAAGTGGAGAGTTGATACTGACCAGATCATGGTGCTCTAGGCTGGGCCGTAACTGGTAAAAAGCTTAAGTATCTACCTCAACAGCTTGACACATTGGTGAAGATACTATACAAAGAAAACAGTCATGGCTAGTAGCAAGCGGATCCGCCCATGGGCTCTGTATATTAATCCATATAATAGTACGGTTTGGCGGAAGGATTGGGTTTTGATCTCGTGGAGATTAGACTCTCAGTCAGGTGAATATTTTATGGATTGGAATTCATCTTGCCAGCATAATCCTATCAAACCTTTCACCACACCTCATACCGAGTCACTATAGTTGATAAGATAAGATCATCTTGGTTTACCCTGAGGGCATCACTATAAGCCAAAAGACTGTTTTCAGGATGAGCCATGGTTCCCTCCAGGGCCACGGCTTGTACTGTCGATTTAATAGCCCAAGGTATCCTATTATTCTTAAATTTCCTGTTCAAAGACCTCCCCCCAACCTGTGCACCCTGCGTTGGCGTTTGAAATCTTCAATTTAATTCACAGGTTCTGAACGAAAGCGTACTGGATCAGATGAACTTCCTGTGTCGAGAGTTCCACGCTGAGCTGCAGAAATCCGCTGGACGCCTCTCCGGATTCCGTCCCCTGGAGAGGCTGTTTGTCAGCAAGTGTCTCTGCTTCATCCTCCCACAGCCATTCAATAGGTCAGTGTCACTGCGAGTATAGAGGTGAATATTACATGCTTATGTTGAGCCGTGGCCAAGGTCACACTCTTGTGACAAGGTCGACAGCCGTGTGTATGAATGTCACAATCAGCAGACAATGATGGTAAGAATGCAAGCCTTCTAAGCATGGGGCTTGTTCTGGAGCAGTAGAGGTAATAGTCGTTTTAATAGTCGGTGGCCATATGGGGGAGGTGGTTGTTAGGGAGCTATTTTGTATTGGCAGCGGGTGTGACTGACATTAGGTGCCAGTCCTCTTTCTCATCACCTTCACTTTTCCAAGCCCTGAAGAGACTGGAGTACCCACTCCTTGCTCCCTCCCGCAGCGCCTCCTGCAGTGTCACCTGTGTGTATAAATGTCAAGGACAATGAGACGTATCTGTGTAAATGCCTCAATCAGTAGACACCGATGGTTGGAGTGTGTTGAGTTTTTGACCACTATTCGATGTGGTCACTTGTCCTTACTATTTGGCTGACCTGCTGAGCATGGGGCAGTAGACTGGTTTGAAGTAGTAGGAGCTAGGAATTTTGTGAGAGGTTCATGGTTAGTGTGTGAGTTGGGATTGAACCCGTGATCTTTCCATTTCGAGCCAAAGACTCTAGTTGCCAAATTATCCCACTATCCCTTCTCCCTAGTTCAACTGAGTATTTGCCTGGCTAAACTTTTTTACCCTTAAATGGCTCAGATTTGTACTTTGTTTTTGTGAAATTGCTACAACGTGCCGGTCCATTGTCACTGAAGCTATAAAACCTGGCTATAGGAAGTAGGCAGTGATTGGCACAGTCTATAGGACTAGGCTAAATAGGTGGTCGCCCTGGGAGCAATTATTGAGATAGCTGTATTGTACTGCTGCCTCGCGTATCTTTTGTATAGCTGACCGCATTGTTCTGGTAACAGTTGTAGTGGGCTGACTGACCGTATCTTAGACCTCTCAAGAGGAATACGAGAACTCCGGCTAACCTCTGTGGTACACGCTTGACTGGCATTCAGGAAGGGGCTTGGGTAGCTGTAATGGGCTGTGGTAGACTGGTTCTAGGCGGCAGTGAATATATATATAAAAATGTATTCCTGTGTAATAAAAACCTTACAGTTAGTAATTAATCTCTGACTTTGTGGTAAAATAAGTCCAGTTCAGGCATTAGTTATCATCGCTAGGCTAATGCTCTGAAGTTGCTAGATATAGACTACTGCTGTCCACTACCCGTTAGTGGAATGGATGGTTGTAGACCCTCACCATCTTGAAGTACTCATAGAGTTGTGTTGCGTGCGCCCGCCCGTATGAACTACTGATATGATATTGGATGGAGCAGAATCATGATGTGAATTCACATTAGGAACTCAGTCCCAAGCTCTCTAGTCTGGTAGAGATCGGGCATTGATTATTTCCTCTCCTTTCTCCGCTCTCCTTTCTTCTAGTGTCAGCTTTGGGTGGTGGTGTCTGTCGTTACCCTGTCTTGGTGGCTGAGGAATTTCAGGCATGGCTTTACAAAGACAGAAACTAATGCCCTCCGCCCACGCCCACGCGCCCTTGATAGCTAAGACTTCACAGTTCATTTGCAGGAGTGTGGCAAAACTTTGTACCCAATGGCACATGCCATAAGATGTAATGATGATGACGCGCATTTGGGTACCTTGACATTTCCCTAATTTGTTGGACGGACAGAGGGCCCAAGTTTTATGTTCCTTGAATATCAACATTTCCTCGAATTGACTATTTCCTGTTCGGTCTGCATATCTTGCTGTGGAGTTTCCAGGCATTTCCCTACTAAACTTGTCTCTTTCTATAACCCTGATGTTATTTACCCACCTGTCCTTTAGGGCCTACCACACGATTGCGATTTTGCAATCAATTAATCGCAAATCGCGAAAAATCAAAATTCGTGTTCCTAGCCACATGATTGCGATCACTATTCGCGAACTACTAGGATTTCCTGCAGTCACGTGACCAAGGCCATTGAGACTGCGTAGTTGGTGTCGTTATCAGCGCGCGCGTGTAAGCATGATTTACGATTTTATCCAGCATACTAGAACTGCCTGTTTCGCGCGAAACATCTTATCGCAAATTCGCAATTCGATTTTTCGGCTAACGTTATTGGCAATTTTTCGCAAATTCGCCATCGTGTGGCAGGCCCTTTATGGCTGGCCTGGGTGTAATTTTGAAGTAATTAATGAAATAGGGAGCTCCTCTTGAAACACAGTTTGCAATTTGGTTCATGTCCCACAAACTGTCCTTTCATTATCATCTCATCCAAGCAGTAGTTCGAACTTTGGTAAATTGATCTGCTGGATAAGATAGATACTGCTGATTGTTAGTCATGATGTGTCATGGCCAGTTGCAGTCTTCAAGGAAATCTCCAGGTTCCTTGACACTTTAACTTGGCATTTTCCTTTTGGCTAGTTTCGGGCTTGAGTGGGATAACTCTCCGACTCGTTGGCTGAAATTAATTGAGGCCATTCCCGCTCCATCTCCCTTAAAGGTCCTATTGTTCGTCCTTCGGCCTCAAAGAGGATCAGGTACTTCTTGAGGAAGCCTGACTTATGCTCGAGCTGTTTTAAGCTAAAGTAAGCGGGACTCGCGCAGGCATCAGCTTCACCACCTTGCCAGGGATAACCGTTGTCCAACGCCAATGTTATGTTCTCGGCAGGTTGGACCTCAATCTAAGACCTATTTTACATATCACTTGCTGAGAATGAGGGTACTTTCAATGAGAGGGGAGAGATGGATATTTGACAATCAAAGGCCCTATTAGCAAGTGCCAGGCAGGTAGCGTAGTGAATTCTCTGTATAGGTCTATATCCGTGTTGTATTGCAAACAACTCCTTTTATCTAGCTGCAAGCGAGATCATGATCAGTTGACCCTGGCTATAGAGTTCCGCCACCCTCGACGTGCTGATCAGGATCAGAAAACCCGTGCCAACTAATTGTATGATTTTGCAATCGACAAGTAGCCACAGTCAAAATTGACTGGGTCTCGCAGCAAAATACACAGAAGATTACCTCTCCTTCCCAAAGCAACCCTTTTTGAAGTTATCTTTGTTCCAAGAAATAGCCATGTCAAAAGAGAGCGTTCGCTGTTCTCTGTCACAGCTTTCTGTTTTAAAATGTTATCTATGCTGTTTTGATATGTTATTCAGCTTTTGCGGCGCCAAAGGGTTTTTTGGGAGATGCTGAGATCACGCGTGCTCGGAGGTAATTGATTGGCCTATGTTCTCTTTGCAGAGCTGCAGAGTCGTTGCTGCGACATCTTCACCACACCATTACAAGCGGCTCCTCCGCGCTGCCATTAGAAAGTTACATTTACAATATCCTGTACGAGGTGCCGCTGCCGCCCCCTGGTAGAAATGTGCGATTTTTCTGCGGAAAACGGAGTATTATCTGTCATAGACCAGGTATGTGTGTGCGGTGCGTGCGTATGTGACTGGGGGGGGGCTGGCTGTGGAGAATCAATGTAATGGTGTAACTGAGGTGGAGTACCACTCCTCATCCTTACTGCCTTCACCTTTCCCAGCTCTTAAGAGCCGGGTCGGGTAGCCATTCCCTGCTGGGTGAATAAGGAGAGTTTTCTAGAGGATCTCGTTCACAGGGTATCTCGAACTTGTGACCTTCAGCCTCAGTGGCGAGCGCTTTAACCACTCAGCCACAGTGCCTTCCCGACATGCGGCCACTGGCTAAGAACAGTCATCTTCCCTTTTGGCCAGGCTAGATAGTTTCCAGCTTGACCCTCAGGCCAATTTGCCTTTAAAACTCTGCTCGCAGGCCATGTAGTACTGCATTACTCTACTCCATGCTCTCACTTAGATAGCCTTAAAGGCCTGAGCTACTCGTTGACCAATGATGTTCGGGGGCTCGGGCGCTGATCTCGTAAAGTTATATCCTGTTCTTGAGCTCGGTACATATGGGGGAGGGGTTAAGACTTCAAACTGAGGGTTATTTAGGACCGATACTCACAGCGGGAGTTCTGCATTACACAGACTTGCTTCCTAGGATGCAACACTCTAGCCACTGGACAGCATTACATTCTACCTTTCACTTGAATCTAGGTATCTGTGGGAGTGATTGGGCCTTTGGTAATCATATTACTCTTGTAATTTGATTTGCTACTACTATACGAGACTGGACTGATGAGCTGTGCAGCTGTCCTAAATATTTTTCATCACTCCTGCATTCCTGTTACATAAACTAAATATACTATAACTATTGGCTGATAGTGATGGTTATGTAAACTAGACTAGGATGTGACTGACCTCACGCTGACTGCGGCCTGGAAGCGGTACATAACAGAAGCGGACAACTCCATATGGCTCACTCATTGTACATCAAAAGTGGATGGCTTGTTTGGGAAGTCCATTGAGCGTGCGCTGAGCGGTCAAAATATTGTCGTCGAAAAGCCACTAAAATCCTGCCAATCATCCAATTTAGAAGCTTTTGGTGATGGGTGATGTGCAACGTGTGAGGCCATCTAAACGATAAGAAAGTAAGGCATTTCAGTCCTTTGAAATGAGTGGTCGTCGTATAATTTTTAGGTATACACGAGCTGCCTCTGTTGGATTATTCATTGGCGGATATGTTATCTACATTTGGGCCCGCTCAGGTGGTCAGCCTGCTACGCTGTGTGCTTCTAGAACAGAGAGTACTCATTCGATCTACCAGCTACCACAGGTACGATACATTGTCTCGGTCTACCAGCTACCACAGGTACGATACATTGTCTCGGTCTACGGGGGAGCTCATATCGATAGCAAAGGCATGCCATGACTAGCGCTTATACCCAGAATCTAGTCATCTTGATTCAAGCTGTGTAGTCGTTGTGCTATCCTGCTAAATCAGAACCATTCCAAATGGCACCGCCCTGTTACCCTTAGACATTAATATCAAAATACCGAGAAGTGTACATATAACAGCTATGTTCTGTCACCTATTATAAAGACTAGAACGTGTACTGAGACCTGCTTCGGCATCATTTGGCATCAATTCCAACAGCAGAACGGCTCGTTTGTTTGATATGAGGAGCCGACGCAGGAAAAATTTTCATTCAGAGGTTGCAGTGTTTTTATCGGCGACTCTAGCGTATTCGCACTTCACTGTGAATTAAAACAAGGCCAGCTGACCAGTCGCAGAATATAATGGTATCTGTATCCCGTGTCAGTGTGCGCCTTAGAGTTGTCTGCTCCTATTGGGCAATGCTCCTCAAGGTCAGGCCAAATACAGAATCCCGTTTATGGATGGGTGTTTCTAACGGTCATCTGCCCTTCTTAGGTGTCGCAAGGCCACGCTGTCCAACTCATACAAACTAATACAAGATGCT
>Ga0224511_10001528_pt1 | contig 14153 bp, 9 predicted proteins | sample SF_May12_sed_USG_2_FD_169988 | JGI IMG/M metagenome (GOLD analysis project Ga0224511, IMG submission 169988) | Sediment microbial communities from San Francisco Bay, California, United States - SF_May12_sed_USGS_8_1 | ecosystem: Environmental > Aquatic > Marine > Sediment | place: USA...
CTCTGTCTGTCATTACACAAGTAATAAATCTCCTTAATGGAATTTGAAGACATCACTTACTTTCTAACAAAGTTGGCCAAAATAGCTGTTCACTGATCGTTAAAAATAATCATTGTAAGTTTTCTGTCATCTGTGTAGGATTTATGTACAAGTACTTAGCTTTGTGGTTTTTTTCCTTTTTAAATCCTACGCCGTTTGTCTTTTTTAAAGACATTTCTTGTTAGGTTTTATAATCGTGTTTTTGTTCTTTTCAAGGGTAGTCTATTCTTGCATAGGGGACAAGGATTTCCGCAATCAACTTTCGGTGCCAGAAAACTCAATCTTACACTCCCCATGTAAAACAGGTCGCGTGCGATTGCGTCACTATTTCCAGTGCACTACTTTTGTTCAAAATTGCATTCATTTTGCTGAGTTCTGGTCGTAAACAGCAAAGATAGTATTAAAACAGTTAAAACATGTAATTATACAGCATTCGAAGCATCTGACAAAAATAGCTGTGGATTTCGACTATATGACATAAATAAAAACTAGTTTCCTTACTATCGACCGTGGGAAATTCGAACACAAAGAAATCATTTGTTTAAAAAAGCATCTTTTTAATTTCGATGTCTTCGATGAGAAGTTGTAAAAAATCACTTATTTCTGTGAATAAATCACAATAAAACTCTTTCTGGGGGGGGGGGAATAAATAAATCCTGCCGAGTTCTCGTTTGATACGAACTTCAGGTCCGCGTGTTCATTGTGTCATGCAAATTCCAGACAGATTATCCTGTGTTTTAACGAAAAACGGGTTGCTCAATCGATTTACATTTTATCTTAAGACTGCCACGGACTCTTGATTACATACCCGAAACGAATGGAAACACATTGTTTCGAACGTCAGACGATTTAATGATATTAAACACAATGACACATAGCAATGACATCTCGATCTTGTTGAATGAAATATCGCTACGCTCTGGCTTTACTCTGAAAAAGGTCGCTCTGTTTGTTTTTTGTTTAAAACAACATAGAATAAAAGAGGCAAGAAAAATATATGTAATGTGTTCCTGGAAATGAAAGATACTTATAATCTTTAAAAGTTTTGAGTTTATACCATAATGTATCATATATACCGATCAATAAGTTGTTTTTGTTATCTAGCACACACACTGACTTTTTAGAGTCGATATATTGAGATAATACGCTCAGGAACTATTCGTTTACTTGTCTGGTCCTCAGACTCAATCAATGCTAAACAACTGAACTTGTTTGATTACCTTTGTTGTAGAACCAAAGGTCTGTACTCTTGAAAGGTTGGTTTGCCCATTTGTTTAAACAGAGAGTGGGCCTCTGTCTGTTTTTTATATAAAACATTAAGGTGGTTCATTTCATATCAACCATATGTATATATTTGCAAATCACCGTGTGAAAAGTTTTGTCCGATGTGTTCAGAAACATTTTTACACATACGTTTCAATTAATATACCTGTTAAATTGTTTACCTCTGCTGCTCCGTATTTAAAACTTTTAATGTACACAAATATAAAAACCCCCAGATAAGTGGTATTCTTTAGCTACTGTGTGCTTTTTGCATATGTCAAACCTGTTTTAGTGGATAAAACATAATACCCTAGCCAAAAAAGATTCCGACAGTATCTACCTATTTTATATATGGTCACACATAGCACATGTGATATACGTTAGTCCTAAGCAATGATAATTGTTTATACATTATACATGTAGCTTCGACTTATATCAAACTCTCGTATAAACATTTTACATAATATATTATATAATATTATATATGTTAACAGTTCCTATTTTGTTTTTATATGTTAGTCTGTATTTAGTATAAAGAAAAAGAAACATATGATATGATGTCAATAACGATATTTTAATTTAAAAACTGTAATAATCAAAAAGAAAATAACACATGTATTTGGCTTCGTATACACTGCAATCTGATGCACATATCCAGGTATACGCACATGGGTATACGCGTTTAGACAAAAACACGTACATTAATGCAACGTTCAAATTTGCAACAACAACAGACACATATTAAAGGAGTTAGACATTATTTGTACATGTCGAAAACCACATAAACATCCATTAATTCCATACTGCTCATTCGCAGTTGTAAGTTCGTTTGCTAGATTCGCTATACACCTAAAATGACGTTTTTTTTGTTGACATACTTAAAGAAGTACTACCGGGTACTACTACTAATATTGAAACATTAATTCCACAAGGAAAGACAAGAAACAAAGAACAGTAACATGCGATACTCTAGAAACAATTCATGCTACATCAACACAACCCTGGGTACATCTACCCTGTCTTCTTACGGTTACAAGTAGGGGAATAATGTGGCCTAAGCAACATGTGGGTTGTGGATCTGTCAGCCACCCGCCACATCCATTGAGTTAAATGTCATCTTTAAAAATAGCGAGTTGGCATCACTAGCGAAAGTCATGATGAGATCAAAGTCCTCAAGATGGACTTTTCTTCACACTATGCAGCCTCTTGACAACTGTTTACCACTTTTCGCTCTGCTGCGGAAGCCATACTTGTCTTTCATCATTGTGTGTGTTTCATTTACCCGTAGTTCCAAAGTCTGCTGTTCATATACCGTGCTGGTAGGATACTTCGAGGACGTAGGTTGACTGGATTGTCGTCTGTTAGTAGTTTCATGGATGGTATGCTGTCAGTCATTTTTTGTTTTCCGTACAAATCAGGAATCGTTCAAGTGTTTGCGACATCGAACGACAGGCTGATCATTCGTACTGCCGTTAGTTAAATAGACCACACGTAAACACGGTCCCGAGTCATTAATCCCCATTTTCGGTAAACTTCAACTTTATACTGCCAAAAGTCAATACTGACTACATAAGGCAGGCGCAAGTCCTGAACATTGACAATATTAATTAAATACTGCATCAAGGTTGTTTAAAATGGCCAAAGGAGGAACACATTTATTTATTATTTTATAAATTTATTCATTTTTCATTTATATATCTATCTTCTTACTTATAATAACCACATATCATGCTTTTTAAAAATTAATATAAAACGTTACAATGAGCGTCCTTTATAATGAAGATGATTTATCTTCAGATCGATAAAGGGTCTTTCTCACTTGGGACCGTTTACATAGAGCCTGTTATGACTTGTAACCGATCGTAGCATTGAAAACCTGAGCTTTCACAATAGTTAAAAAATTTCCGTTGATGATGAAGGCTACTGTCACATCTGTGTTTTGGAAAACGAACACTTCTAAGGACGGAATTAAGCTGAAAATATTGTAATGTTTTGGATACTCTAAATTGATAGCTGTGTTGAGGTATTTTGCTATTTGTTTCCACGTGTCTTGGTAAGTGATTGGTAGCGGCACGCCCCAAATTATTACTCGCCATAACTGCTGCACGAGTAGTTCCTTACGCCGTGGCAGATGTGGTGCAGATCGGTGATGAATGCCCTTATAGTCGCTGGAAATTGGGAATTCTTGAGAAACTTGCCACCGGGAGAAACGGACGTACTACGCCGCCCACAAGTGTCGTGACCTACAAGGTCTGACCATCAAATTTGTCGTGTGATAGACAATAGATGTGGAGCGTCATTTTCATAAACATTATTATCAGATTATAGTTTTGAACAAAATTAGTTATGTATTTCTTAAACGTTTTTTTGTTGTATTTTTTATATTATTTTCGACCCAGCTTTTTGGGATAATCTAAGACACATGTCAAGTCGTAAGACATAGCTTACATGGCAGTCACTGTTTTATTTTATAGTAATGAAATAGGCCACACTACTGATCCCCCAACAATATCGCATGAGCGGATATATATTTTCAAATGTAACCAACATACAATCGATGATCCAGAATTCCAGAAAAGGTAACTACACAATGATATAGTACGGAACGATATTTACAGCCGCCACACATGCACTTAACAACAGCTGTAGAAAGTTAAATTATTTTAAGAAAAAAAAACACAAAAAGTCGAAAGACAACATTGCTTGAATGGTGATAATAGCTTGCAAAATAAAAATAGTTCGTTTAATAAAATAACCTTCAGCGGCCATTTGTTAACCATATCGTTAGGAGTCTTATGTTGACGTTGCTATTTCTTTTTTTTCTTTATAAGTGTATATTACATACGTAATGCAAAGGTTCAAACCGAACATACATGCTTTCTCTTTCAATCGTCTCATTAAACAGCACGTACAACTTAAAATGAGATTGACAACAACTAAACAGTAACTATTTTACCGTGAAATCGACTTATTCTTATGGTAATGAAGATAATCGTTTGTATTTATATCATATTGAATCATATAAAACGATGAGTAGGTTATTTATTATAATGCATGTATTCAGCACACCACTGAACCATATATATTAGACTATTTAGAGTCGATATGTTTAGAATATACGGCCAAGAATCCTTCGATTAGTTCCTTTTCTCAGACTTTATAGCTGTTTAACAAATGAACATGTTTGCTTACCATTGTTCTTGTGACAAAGGACTGTGCGCCACGATATAGTACTTGTTTCCGAAACGGTACAGAAATAAATCTATCATTCTCAAGAGCAAACAAGTGAAGCCCTCTTGAAACGTCGATTTTGACAATGGGAGTGTGACCCTGTCAGTCTGCTTTAGTTTTTCTAAAGCATTATATATTTAACATCATTATACACTTGCATGATATCGTGATAATAGTTTTTCCAATTGTTCAGAATCATTTTCGTAGAAATTACGGTCAATAAATGTATTGTTTAATAGTTTACCTTTGCCGGTCACCTATTCAAACGTTAAATGCAAATATAACATCAAAACCTCGCCTAGCGGTTGCCCTTAGACAAGCTTGTGTTATTTGAATATATTGAACACTCAAAACCCTCGTGTCATTTAATATCGAACTATATTTTTGCAAAGGAGAGTACACCTTTACAGTCACAAATACATTTCGTGTTTTTCTCGAAAATAAAATTGAACGTGAAACTGCTACACCCGAAAATTAGCCTAATTAACATACAAAATAGACTTTTTAACACAACAACTTTGAATCATTTAACCTCTCTAATATCCACTACTAAATGTCTAAATATCATTCCGAACACGAACCATTACATTTTCCCTTACCCCCACCCCTCAAAAAAGCAAGACCACGCAATGCGCAAGAAAATATCAACGTATGTTGAAAAACTCTTATTTTCTTATGTTTCTTATTTTATCTTTTATATTTGTAACAAACTGAAAACAGTTGTCAAGTAATGGCTTGTTTCATTTTCCTAGTGGATTGAACTAAAAGAGTGGCCTGCAAATTCTGCTTTGTTTATTTACGTTTCCACCCATTGCGTCGAAACAGTTAAATCGCTTGACAACAATGGATACTTTCAGGTGACTTTTTTGCGCAAACCACATTATTTGTCATTAAGTATTATAGGTCCTTTTGCAATGTTAATTAATTTAGTATACTTAACATAATGTAAAACGTAGACCAAGTATAAGGGTATAAATATACAGACCAAGCATTTTAATGGTGCGGGTTATTTTTCAAAGACAAACGTTACACTGTTTTACAAAATAAACAACATGACGGTGGATTAGCACACTGTTTATATTGCCTTGTCTGAGACATGCACTAAATTCCTGGGGAAAAGTTCAATGCAAAATAGCATGTTTGGCGACAATTATGTCTATTTGTATTGATTTATGATATACAACATAACAAAACAAATCTTCAAGCTAGCTGAAACGATAATTATATTTTTGCCGGAGCTTTCGGCCTAACGGCCTTCTTCAGCGGCCATATTTATTACACGACGTTACAATACAATTGAAACGGATATGACGTCAATTCTTTACGACGTCAACGTAGTGTTCGCGCCATTTCCGTACTTTGCCTAACTCCTGCGTGTTGATGCCATGAAGACGTTACGTTTGCAACTTCCGCTTCCATAGCTGCTCCATCATCCACCGGTAGTCGTCGGAGCCATGCAGCATCTCCAACCCCATCACGCGGATGTCCGCCACGCTGTGTCCATCACTGTAAAAGTGCGCAGCCACCGGGTCAGCGTGCCGTGTGCGGATCCGCGACAGGTTCAGCAAATGTCGCTGGTATAGCGTGTCGCCGGTCTCCCCGACATAAACGTATGCCCGGCACCGCTCACAAAACACCGCATACACAGTGTTTGAAGACTTGCAGTCAACACTGTTCCTCACGGTGTACTTGTTGCCGACCGCGTCCTCGAAAGAGTCTGCATCTACCATGTACGGGCAAATCGCACATCTCTGCGCGCCGCACGGTCCAATTCTGTTAGGCGTCTGGAAAAAACATTTTGTTGTGCTTCTTGTGCACTAAAATGTCCTCCAGGTTGGCATCTCTTCTGTATGCTACAAGCGGGGGCTCCGGCAACGCATCCTTCATCCGGTCGGACGCGTGCAGTATCGGGAGATGCTTGAGAAAAATGTTCCTGATGTTTGGTTGGCCTCTGGAGAACGTGGTTACCAGCGGCACTCTCTTTGAACGTTTTTCCCGCCCTCTGACCTTCAATAGTTCTTCTCGATTCTTGGCATCCACCTTTGTCAGTTTTTTCTCCACAAACGCTCCCTCGTAGCCCCTGTTCACGAGGTGGTCCTTTACGGCCTCTCCGTGCTTCCGGTAGTTGCCCTCTTCCGAACATATCCTCTTCACGCGTACACCAAGGCCATACGGTATGGCCTTCTCCGTGGCTTCCGGGTGGGAGGACTCCATGTGCTGTACAAGTGTTTGTCGCTCGGCTTTGTGTATAGGTCTGTGTGTAAACTTCCGCCTCGTAGTGACGTCACGGTTTCCAGAAACTCGAGCTGTTCTGTAGAGTAGCGGAGCTCGAGCTTTATCCTTGGGTTGATTTGATTTCCCTTAGTGTGGAAATCAAGAAGCGCGTCCAGACCGTGGGTCCACAGACCCCACACATCGTCGACAAACCGGAAGTACATCAGTGGTTTCCGGTATGACCTCTTGAATAGTTCCTCTTCCCAAGCACCTAGATAGGTTGACGCGTAGTTCATACCGAGGTGAGAACCGATCGCCGTCCCCTCCCTCTGTACGAAGTTTTTGTTTAGATAGAAAAAGCTTTAAGCGATTTCACTATATATATATAGAAAGAGAAACACCCAGTCCCGGGAAATATTAATGTGAAAAATCGCAATGAAAAGTTAGCCACCGCTGTGGGGAATTGAACCCGCACCCTCTCGATTGCCGGTCGATTGTGCTGACCACTACACTACGGCGGCACGCTAGCTCTTCATTGCTAATTGGACTTATAAACCTGACATCATAATCTTACTTATCCCCCTTATATATATACCTCATATATATATATATATATATATATATATATATATATATAAGAACGTTATTTTATTCATATATTTGACCCAAAACTAAACATTAAATAATGACGTCAACAATTTATGAACACATATTTTGACGTCAGTATGTTTTTTGTAATTTCTTTATATATATACATACACACACAATGAAATGTCGTTTTCGGACAAACTATTGATGTTTTACTTATAAAACTTCAAGTGTATATGAAGTCCAAGTGTGAAAAATATAGTACAATAAAAGTTCTTATCGATCGCGTAAAATACCCTGTGTTTGCCAATAAATGTCTAATTACTAATTGTTTTTCTGTTTTCTGACAACAAAATGGTAATTTTCAAATAACTAAACAATATTTTCTCTGATAAAATTTCAACACGATTGCTTGATTGTTTGATATTTAAAAGGTGAATATTAGTGTACATAATTGGTATTAATTAAACTACACCCCCTTAAGGCGTACACAGATTTTCAGTTTTACCATATTAGACCAGACTGATTTTCTCAAAAGGCCCTCCGTTATTAGTCTAACGGCATTTTTAGTACAAGCACGTAGCCATGCATATTTACATATTTAAAGTATGCTGATTCTCTACCACGGATGTATTTTGAGTCCTTGACCTTCTAAAGGTCAATTCAAAATGGCCGCCATCGATACTAACACTTAGAGTATTCATATGTAAGAAAAATATATAAGTTTTGATTATATATACATATCTCACAGTTTTCTAACATGTAGAAACATAAAATGCCTAAATAACGTTTAAAAACGTATGCAAATCATGTTGCGGCCAACTTGAATTTGAAAATGGCCGCCATTTATATAAGATCCTCATATATATAAGATCCTCGGACCTAAAAAAGTAAAATTTAAAGTAGAAAGCCCACGGTCCCGATATTTGGTATATAACATGATAATATAGTCCTCCTTCAGGATTGTTAATATTATGTCACACGGGTCACAAATGACCTTTCCCGGGGTTCAAGTGTTATACATAGTAATATAGGAATTTTACTAAATAGACCAGACTAATTTTCTCAAAAAACCATCCGTTATAAGTCAAACGGCAAATTAAGCATAAGCTGGTAGTAATGCATTTTTTCATATTTCAGGTATGCTTATTCCATTTTTGTCCCTACCCTTGATGTTTTATGAGTCCTTGACCTTTAAAAGGTCAAATCAAAATGGCCGCCATTGAATTTTTAAAATTACACTTATTACTCTTATTGCTGAGAATATATATACAAGTCTGAATAGTTAATGCATATTTTGATGTGTTCTAGCTTATAGATTGATGGCTGATAATGATTTAATCTGAGTAATGGTTAATTTTATGCAACGGTCATCCTGGATATAAAAATGGCCGATATTTGTGTTAGACTACTGGGGCTTAAAGGCTTACTGTCTAAAAGCGCAATGTCTAGAGCTTGGATATTTAGTATGTTACACCATATAATAGTCCTCTACCAAAATTGTTCATATTATGCCCCGGGGGTTAAAACTGAATATCCTTGGGTCACATATTTACGTACAATTGTATAGGAATAAACTCACAATTATGGAGAAATACACCGAAAGTCTTCTAGTCACAAAACCTTTATTTGAACATCATTGCTATCTGACACAAATTGAAGTATAGTCATCCTCTAACATGTTAGTTCATACTATGACAACTGGGTCACAATTATTTCCACCAGGGGATCACATGGTTGACCAAAATGATCATGAAGTCTTGTCGTTTAGCATTGTTTCTTTTGAATAATTGAATGCCCTTGACATAATTTAGACTGAAAAACTCCAGATGACCATGCTATTATTTTAGAAACTATTACTATGACAGTTTGTGTAAGCCCCATTTGTTTTAAATGTGCTATTGGGGAACAAGCTCATTGTCTCTGCACCTTTACAGTTAGATACACATTTAAATGAAGAGCTTGCCTTATTTGTATTAGACTATAAACAACCAAATGCAACCAGTGCATCTTTGGTTATTTTATTTTAAGCTAGTAATTGCATTAGCTGGTATAAGAGGTATTGTTCTAGTCATCAATACAAGTACCCTTTTAAATGATGACAGGAAGATCTGAAGCATGATGCAAATATGTTCAAAAAAGTTTACAATATCAATAGAACAAAATACAGTAAAACATGTAGGAATGTATAAACTCAATATATGATAAATGCTTGAAAGTACACACATATTTCATAATATCATTGACCACAATTATGCAGGCTAATATAAAATAAAGGCTGATATAAAATAAGATGTAGTTGTTGATTTACTGTACTAAACTGTATCAGTTGGTATCCGCACAATGCATTATCACAAATCACTCTCTTAATCAAACAATGAAAATAATTGTTCAAGACGTTGGTCATGCATGTATATTTCAAGTTATTTAGCCAACAATATACGCTTATGTTAAGGTAAAATTGCAAAGTGTATAAACATACATGTAACAGATCAAACATATCACATATATCATTGTGTTATAGTATTTACACGTGTCTTGTTTTTCATGCAATGTGGTCAATTGTTTCAACCTATAAATGAATAAAACATGTACATGTTTTCGACAAGTTTGAATTTACAATATTTTGAGTTTTTAATTGATATCATAATTCATTACTATAATTATGAAATAAAATGTAAAGACATATAATTTTTGATCACATTTATTGAATTTAAATAAATGATTGTACCCAACAAAATATAAACAAAAAAAACAACACGGAAATACATGCATGTAGATATTTTAAAAGGCACTTTTAAGAAACAAATGCAGCTTTTTTAATTCATAATTCATATATGTAAATAGCTGACACCATACAAAATTCACATTAAAACGAGAGTGACTTTCATACAAACTTGCATACAATGTATATGAAATGCTTTCGCATACATGCCTTCTCTAACATAACCACCTTTTATTATTGTTTGTCCTGAATAATTTCTGTGATCTCTTGAGATCTTACTTTGACTGAAAGAGGGAAGTTAAGATGACTATTATATGCATGTTAATCATTAGTTATTACTTCTTATGAATACATAGTGCATTTTAACATATTTCAACAGTATATTTACAGGCAAACGCAGCATGTGTGGTGTCAGATGCATTGTATCATTAATACACATGGTCATCTTCTGCATTTAAAGCATCCGCTTTATGTATGACTGCATTGCAAACAGTCTCTTCCAACAATGAAATAGAAACTAGGGAAAAAGGCGACAATGGACTTTTGAACTAATGCTATCAGTGAAATAGAAAGTGCAAATATGTACATTGGTAGATGTTTAGTTGTTTACCCCTAGAAAAAAAACCAAATTTCCTTGACAATAATAATTAATGAAGCATAACCAATAAACATTCTTCTCATTTTAAAATATTATAGTAAAAATGTACTAATGAGTAACGTGTATAAAAATTTCACTTATGATATAATACATATAATTATGTATTTGTACTGAATTTAAAAAAAAAAATTTAGGATATATTGTTATGACTTTTGTTTGAACGACATACTGGTAAGATTCCATTATATTTTTAAAAGAAAAGGTTATTATTAAATGTAAAGACAACATACATGTATTGATGACTTTTTATATTTGTTTTTCATTTATGCATGATTGAAAAAGTGTTATGTACTTTTAAGGACATTATGTAACACACTGTTATATTTACTATTTTAAGCCAGACATATGTCACATTCATGTCTCTAATACCATTTCAAACTCACCTCTGTGGGCCCTTACGAATGCTTAATACATTACCTTTTTTGTTATTGTAGTTTTGTATGCATGGTTAAAACGTTATATGTACATATGTAGATAAGGTAACATACTGTAACATACATGACAACTACAGTATACCTTTAAAGTCAAATGTGTATGTGAAAATTTAATTTATTAAAAAAGAGATCATACAAACATGATATTGCCAAATAATTATTATAGTTAATAAAAATAGTCTAGTAACCAGATTGTTGTAACGAACACATTTTTATATGTAACAGAAATTACGTTATATAACGACCCATGCATCCAACTAATAATACATACCGGTACACACAAATAGTTAATGTATGTATACTATAATAAATAGCTTTTATCGTTAAGGCCTCTTTTACGATGATTTACATATAACACTGTTTTACCATAACATTTGCTATTAAAAGCGGTTTAGAAAAATCTTAATTTAATGTAATTAACTATACAATTTCTGTTTTTTACTTGGAAAACGTCCTTTTTCTAAAAAAGTAAAGGAAACAGTCCTTGCTCTGAATCTCGCGTGTGTGACAGACAATTTGATCATGTCAAACCTGACACACATTTTGCATTTTTTTGTGATCTATCAAATGATTTCTTAAACAGAGTTTCGTATTTTATTTATTATCTTACAACAATCCTATGACAAACGGAAATAAAACTATGCTACAAACCAAGAAATTTTACTGATTAAAAACAATGTATCATTACAGTTCTAGATTTTGACCTAGCGGTTTCATGAATCTAGATTTAGTAGTAGTACTGTTAAAAAATTAAACGTAAAGAAATCAACACGTGGATAAATGGACAAATACATAAACAACGTGTGTATGTATTTTGTATGTATAAACTACATTTTCTAGATTTTAATTTGGAATCTACAATAAAAATAATTTGATCTTTCTTACTCAGTATCGAGATTTAAAGAACCGCGCCGTCTCGTGCAAACATGTCACACGTATTTGGGGCGGTTTATTCAGAATTCAGGACGAACCGTGAACATTAAAACACGAAATATACGTGTGAACAAACATGTACGGTGTTGAAATTTACAAGTGGTAGAATTGTGACGTCAAACTGCGATTTCATGTGCATGTCACTATGGTCGGTTTTCTCACGGAGCGGCCCATATATAACCGATAAAAACACGACAAATAGGTACGAATCTGATATCCACTCAAAGAGCTGATCATGCAGGCCGATCCATATACTCTGGCCTTGGTAAATGCTCACCATCTAGACAACACAACTTTAAATCAATACAACTCTCTAATCAAGTTCTAATTAGAAAGTACGATGGTACAAATAGCATTTAGATATAACATATTTTAATTACGCCATCTAATATAGTAAAATAATGTCCTTTTGTATTTAGTTGTTGATTCTGTTTTATCTGTTTTAATTATTTAGGTATACTCTATCTATCGAATAAACAGTGCTTTATTCGAGGGTGTTGAATAAACCTTGTACGCGTTATTGATTTGGTCAACGTGAGATTGTTGTATCTTATCCGTGTTGTTTTTACTCGTGTTTCTGTTTTAATTTTTCTGTTGTGTGAAAGATTTCATTAAAAGGTTGTAAATAATAACTAAGTATGTTATTGTACTCAACAATAAAGCACTGAAGTTGCGCGAAAGTCATGAATTAAACCGTCGTCAAATTTCGCGATCATGAAATTCAAATAAAAATAGCAGTAAAACCTCGGACAGTTGATAAAATCACAATTACACATTTCTTTTCTTCAGAGAAAAACATTTTGATGTTGATCCATGTGATCCAACTACATGTAATAAGGATCATTGAATCAATGACCATATCACGATATTAATTCTTTGTTCTGATTAAAGCAGTAATTATGAGGACAAGTTGATGCCATTTCAAAGAAGCTTTAATAGCAACGAAACAAAATACAAATTGTAGCTTGCTCAAAAAAATAAAATAAACAATATGCTTTAACATTTAAATGACCTGCAAGATATACTTGAGCTATATTCAACACTAACCTCGCATTACCTTTATAAATCTGAAAAACTGTCACCCTTTTAAAGCACACATTGGCTTTGATATTGATCAAAACTTATGTCAACCTGGTAGATAGCACTCTGTTCGTCGGCCGAGTCAACGGTAACGATGTTTCCTCCCCGTTGCACACAGTCGCTCTGTGCCGTCAGCCAGGAGTGGTGGGTGGGCATGAGCTCCAGGCATTTGTCCCCGACAGTGAACAGCACACTGTTCTGCGCTATTGCGTATTTGGAATACTCGTGGGAGCAACCGTTGTGTGCTGAACATTATATCGAATACATTTGATTATGTGAAGTAAACTGAAACTTTGAATTATTCATTTTACAACATAGAAACATACAGGTTAATTAAGAATTTCAAAGACATTTCACTAAGGGCTTTGCTTTTGTTATGTCACATTAACACATCAAATAATGAAGCGCAAAAAGACACCTGTCTGACATCGGTAGTACATGTAGCTACTGGCGGTGTCGCGGTGGTGGTTGTTATGGGAACCATAGAGGAAGACAGCTGGGCGGCGCTTGTCGTAACCATACCTTCCTCACTAGGTGACGTGGTTACTGGTTGTAAGATTTGAATTTTATTCTGGTTGCGTTAAGGTGATTTGTAACACAGTGTTAACACTGATAATTCAATGAAGCGCGCTAGCAGTTTTGTTTATCGATAATTGAAGTGTTCACGTTATAGAATGTTATAAAATCAAAACCCCAATGATGAGGCATTGCATTATTAAGGTTTTGATCGCAATCTTGTTCATGATACAAATGCACATTAATATAGCCAACCTATGTTTTAGAAAAACTATAACATGTGTATACATACAGCTGTTGTTTAGTGCCTGTGTGGCGGCTGTAAAAAGTCGCCCCGTACTACATCACTGTGTAGTCGTATTTTTCTGGTCCTCAGGGATCATGGAGTGTACATGTATGTTGTTTACATTTGAAAATAGAGTTCTGCTCATGCGCTAGGGGGCGTCAGTGGTGTGGCATTATTCATTACCAC
>Ga0224511_10001529_pt1 | contig 14153 bp, 12 predicted proteins | sample SF_May12_sed_USG_2_FD_169988 | JGI IMG/M metagenome (GOLD analysis project Ga0224511, IMG submission 169988) | Sediment microbial communities from San Francisco Bay, California, United States - SF_May12_sed_USGS_8_1 | ecosystem: Environmental > Aquatic > Marine > Sediment | place: USA...
CTACTTTAACTCTGCACCGAGGGTGAAAATGTCCCGACCAACTGACAGAACCCTCTTTGTATGGTTCTTTGTGGGCTTCGATCGTATAGAGGACTATTACATGTACCCATTCCCATTCTATATGATGATATCGGCACCACAGGGAAGCAATGAGTATAGAGTGCAGCGTATCTACTACAACAACGCCATCTTTGAAACGGTTGATGATCTAGTTCAGGAGTATAAGAACAATCCTTCAATTCGATACACCATGCCTGATATCAATAAGCACAGAGACAAGTATGGCTCACCGAAGTATGTGAAGAGTGGAGACACTCTCGACCAGAAACGTCGCCCGCCCCAGCAATATTATCCAGATGGCAGTAGATTCACGGTCAGCGGTCAGCACGTCGAGTATCTAGGCTGGGAGTTTGATATTCATACTCGGACTCTGGCTAGCATGCAGCTATTTAACATTAAGTATAAGAAGGAACGAATCGCGTATGAGATAAGTCTGCAGGATATCCTCGTCATATATTCGGGAGGAGAGCCGGACGATTACTTCAAGTCATATTTTGACAATGGGTGGAGCACTGGTCGCTACAACATGCCACTCGTACGGGGTGTGGATTGCCCGACAGACGCCATATATCTGGATAGTCATATCTATGCAGTGAGTTTGGATAACTCCACAGTTATGGAAGATGCTATTTGTGTTTTTGAGCATAAGAACTCCGTGCCAATGAGACGCCATTTTTCCGCAGACTTCACCCAATGGGGTTATCGGTATGCATTCAGTATGCCAGACAGTGTGCTTATAGTAAGGCAGATTCTTACCATATGGAATTATGATTATATACTCGACTATGAGTTCCATCAAAATGGAATCGTCGAGGCTAAAGTTTCTTCAACCGGCTACGTCGCTGGCACCGCAAATGTTAAAGACACCAAACATGGCTACGTTCTAAACAAAGATTGGGATATGACTGGAAACATTCACCAACACCTGTTCAACTTCAAGATGGACATTGACGTTGCTGGCACAAAGAACCGCTTCAAGACATTGGATATGACTACAGAGAAGCAGACTAACAATCATTACACAGGACTTGGTACTCCGTGGTATCAGATGATCATGGAGGAAACCCTGATAACTCAGGAGAGCGATGCTATGATTCGGTAAGTGGCGCAATTGCAAAACATCCTGTGCTCACAGTACCTCCCATACCTATGCAGCGGGAAAGTCTACACTAAAAAACTCGACAAACCCGCGTGGGCAGGCGAAAACTTATCCTTGTTGTGCAAGCGGCTAGAGCATTAGCCTTCCAGCATCAGCTTTATACCTTTGATAATCAGGTTCTCAGTGCTACTATAAAGGAAAGATCATCTAGATAAAACTCATATTCCATAACGCTAGCTCGCTTCTCTTGTAGATATGATTTCGACAAACCGAAATATTATCTTTTCCAAAATTTCTATGAGTCCATGAACGGTCACGCCCGTGGCTATCGAATTCACACTACAGGATTCTCAAAGAATGTCCTCCCAGATGACTCCCCACTAGTTAAGGGTGGAGGCTGCTGGTCGAAATACCAGCTGGCCGTCACCAAGCAGAATGACAATGAGAGAACCACAGCTTCACATTTCGTGCAAGGAGACCCGTTCAATCCCGCGGTGAGTTTCGATAGGTTCTTAGAAAACAATGATCTTCTGCTGGATCAGGATTTAGTAGCCTGGGTTACTGTTGGTATTCATCATATCCCATCGTCAGAGGACTTACCCGTGACCACAACTCCTGGTAAAACACTCAGTGTGGCAATGGTTCCGTTCAATAACTACGAGAGAGATCCCTCGATTCATTCTCGCGATGCCGCTGTCTTTTGGAATAGCGAAAAATTCAATATGGAGAACCAATACTTAGATTTAAATGGCACATGCATTCCCAAATTTGAATTACCAAGTATAATGTAACTAGAGAAGAATGAACGGACTGTAGATGTTATTACAGTAATTTGACATCTAGCATATTGTGAATTTCGAACGTCTCATTCTCTGTATAATTGAACAAATATGTGCAATAAAATCATGACACACCCATATGAACTGTTTGAGGATGTGGCCATATGTATTCATATATGTTTTGTGGTGCAGTTGTAAAGCCTAAGTTGATGATATTGTAGTTTTACTGCTTAGATCGGTGATATAAAGTCACTGGGATTAATATCACATAGCAATGACAGAAGGTCGACAATGTTTTTCACTATGAAACCAATTAGCCTGGTGAATTAGCTCTTAAAGTTTGTAACACGCCCTTATATATTTTTCTCTTTTTGGAGACTTGTCATACATGCGCTGTTCTCACCTATATGGGTTTAGTGACAACACCTAAGTGCAGTGTATTGTGCAATCGGATTCTGTGTCAGAGGCTACTAAGATTTTGACATGAAACCTAGTGTGCCTCATCTAATGATAGACATATGGAGCATTTGGATTTTTGATCATAAATACTGAATGGGTGGTCTGATTGAGAAATTATTTCACAGGTGTCATCATGGCACATGTAAACACATTTCGACCAATTTCCAACACAAACAGAAAGATAAATAAACAGCCTATAGTGGTCAATGCCCCAGTGGGCCCCCCATAATTAGTAAAGTCAACTGCACATGACCAATCACAACCACAAGCTCCCTAACGACATCGACAATAACAGATACCATCATTGATTGTGCTCGATCCCCAGTTCGGGCAAAAAATTTGTATTTTGCAACACCCTCGTTGCGGTTTCGGATCCCGACGTTAAATAAAGGAAGCCCTCCCATAGAGTTACCTTCTCTATGGGGCACGCGGGTGCAAGCAGAAAGTCTCCTAATGACGCACCCTGGGAAACGTTGAGCCTAAGACTCAGTAGGCCAATTTCTGCACCACTTCTGACAATTGCTCAGTCATGGAGATACGAAGAAGAAGAATTGATTGGTCAATTGAGATGCACGTGGAACTAAGTACTCGTTTAATGTTCGATGGGTGCTGCGGCACACCAGCACCCGCCGTATGCCGGAAAACCAAGTTACCTCATCAGAACAAATAACCAGTAAATTTAGAGCTGTTTTCCCCTATCATGGGCTAGCTCCGCGATTCTAACTTCATGGCATCTATGGCATCAATCATACCCGCTTACATTATTTTAGTTCACTCACTGTGATCACTTTGAATTTCAGTATTTTCTGATTAGATGAAAACTTGCGGTTTTTATCATGCTCCACTTCTACGGGTACCAGCCAGTCATGGTTAACAAACTTTGGGTTTGAACATGGCCAGTTTTCGGTGTGCTCATGGTGGTTATGATAGTCAAGTGTTTTGACTATGATCAAGACAAACAGTACAGTAGAGTGCCATCTGTCTAGTCACAGTGATAAGCTAACTGGTTACTGACCGGACCGTTTGAAGTTATGAATGCGTATAACAGCAAGTATATTAGATTATAGCAAGAAAAGCGGCACATGAGTTTATAAGTATGGCGGCTAAACCAGTAATTGCCATTTGTCTACTATCTGTGGTTTCAGCTCAACTTGGAATCTTTCCAGGTAAGCGATTAATAGAAAAAATTGTAGTTGTAAATTTTTCTTACATGATGCGTTTGATAAAGCGTAAGTGTCAAATGTAATTAATAATGTCGCTGTTTTTCAGCCTTGTGCAGCTAAGTCGCAATTATGTTAAGGGAAGCTAAATTTGATGAGGGATAATGACGTTGATGGCTGATCAATGAGGTGAAGTCGGAACACTCAGTGAATCCTAAATTCAGATTCAATATTAATTCAATTAGCTCAAAGAATCAGCTCGTACACTCAATATAGGATTAATCATCAATTTAATTTTTACAAAAACTTTCAATCGACAGGACAGCTACTAGTTGAGCTTATTAATGTGCTTCAAATTGATGGTTTTTAATAATTTCCAACCTTAAATTCTGATTGCAAACTCGGCGAGATGCTATGATTGTAGGCACTAAGTGGTGTGGTTTAGGAGACGTCGCATCCGGCCCAGATGATGTAGCAACAGGAATGCAGAGGCAAGCTGACCTCTGCTGCCAGGAACATGATGGATGTCCATATCAAATCAGCGCTTTTAAATACCAGTATGGAGTACTCAACTGGAATACCCTCACAATGTAAGAAATTATTAACAATAATTTTTAGGAATTCATTGATTTTTATTTCTGGCCAACCGGTTCCCAGATATTGATAGCTAGTTCATCCATGTGTCACTACACACAATCTGGACAGCCTATCGAAGCACTCTATAAGCCAAAAGGTACGTCTATATGGGCTAGACAAACCAGTTGTGGAATGCCCATGAATCATTCTTAACTCATTAGCTCTATAGGGCCATTCATTACATGTTAAACTAACTTATCTCCATGGCCATCTTGCTCGTACCAAGATCAAAGTGCTATCAGTTTTTAATTTGTTTTAGGGTGGAGTGTGGCTGTGACCAGAAGTTTTATAAATGTCTCAAGTCGGGTGGGTCAGGAGATCACACAGCCCGAGCCGTGGGCCATCTTTATTTTACAAAGCTCGTCAAAAAATGCTTCGCTCTCGACCCTGTGAGTGGAAAGGCAAGAGTTCACAAAGTGCCGACTTGGGAAAATGAAGCTTGGAACATTGGAAAGTAAAAACAGGGCTGAAGCCATGGGTTGAATATTTCTACTATATGCTTATTGTTGATATCTTTTATTCATTAAACCCCCCCCCAAGAAATGCAAGAAAACAAGGTTTAATTTAGATGAATTATTTATTATTGATAACGATAATTGTTTGATCATTCAGCTGCCAGATAGAAAAGGTCCCTATAAATGATGATACTGTTGGTAGCAATAGACAAAACGCCCAAAAGAGGATTCAGTGAGACTGGTGTATCAGCAATATGGCAAAACTGTATTTGGCCATTATAGTGGAGATTACTACTCCTTATTATAGGAAAGACTGTGGCTCATTGTGGAATGGTAATAATAATAACAATAATAATAACACAGAGACATATTACGGATATGGCTGTTAGGTCATTTTGGTTAGGAAAAGTTGGCACTCAGAAAAACGTGGATGTTAGTGTCTGATGTATGAAGTGGAGCGCAGCAGCATTTGTAGTAGTTCAGTAGCCTTGCAGTTCAGGAAGGTTCTTGTACAGATCGAGAGCTTCAGGGTTGGCGAAAGCTGCCTTATGTGACACAGCTCGGCCAGCAATCGTCTCCCTCACCGCTACCTCAACCTTCTTATTGTTGATAGTGTACTACAGTCCATGAGAGAATAATGTGTTACCATGCAGAGTGAGAAACTACACTAAACATATTCATATATCTGACCAGGATGTGAGAGATTGAATGTGGGGTCCTGTCGCTCTGCATCAAATGTAATCACAGTGTTAATCACAGCCCGGTAAAGCCAAACAACTCTGTGGTTGAGCCAGTACAAGCCATAAGCTGCTGAAGGCTGCTTCAATGTCCTAGGTCGTGATTTCACAATAAATTATTATTATTAGCAATCTTTTCTCTTGATCAGGGCTTCTCAACCCACCCAAAATATCAATAATGGGCAGATTGCAAGTATGCTCTCGAACACAATGACAAAAGATCCAGGAATGGTCTAGAAGAGATACTCCAATGAAAAATCAATATCAATTTATCAATTTAAAACAGATCTCTATTACAACGACACAGGGTTTGTTTTTCCATTTTACTAAATCACAATTGACTTTCAGCCAGGGTTTGTAATGATCATATTTATTGCTGGGTAGAGAGCTGACCTACTAACCGGTATGTCTGCGGTCTCCATGATGATAGCTGGTACATGGCGCGCCGACAGAAGCTGCCTTATCTCAGTCCTCACTTTCTTGATAAGCTGATCATCCAGTGAGTACCCGTTGGCCATCTTTAGAAAGAGAATTACCCGCTCTTCACTGTTGTCCGTGTTTCGTTGGGCGACGCATAAGCTGTCCGTAATCTCCGTCATCGGTTCCACTACGCAACAAGAGTGGATATAAAACGAGTGTGTCTTCCTCTCAATCCGTCGGGCATTTTCCAACTAAATATGTTCATCTTCCCGTAACCCTCTGTCATATACCGGCATGTGACTGGTTGGGTTCAAGGACGGATCCACAGTATACAGACCTATGTTATAAATTTCGGCGCTACCAAAGCGAACTCCGTTAGGGTTGAGTGTACCATCACTTCGGCCCAGCATCCAGATGCCTCCAGTTCTGGGATTTATTAGGCAGTAGTCTCCGTGACACCACACCCCTACAACCGACGTAAACGTCATAGTGGTATGCACCCAGTTATGTGTTATCACAGGTTGGACATTGGAGTAGAGGAGCACATGGTTGTTCTCATAGAAGTTACTGGTTATAACAGCGTAGTCCGGATATGACAGTTCTCAGTTGACGGTCCGCTCCTACTCTGCCCCATCATGAAGACAGTCTGCATTATCTTCTGCCTGGTCGCGGCAAGCCTGGTAGGTAGCCACACCAGGATTCTTTTTCCAATGTATGCCTTATTGCTAATATGACAGATTTGGTGGGACAAAATGTGGATATGCATATTTGAATAGAATTGCTGAATGCGTGGGTAGAGAGGAGTGCCGAGTTTGTGATCTATTTTTATATTGTATTTATTCTTGTTTGCAAATTGGGAGGATTCATTATTCCAATTTCGCAAAAATCGATCTGAAATTGTTTCACTTTGTTTCTGATATCACTATTGTCAGGCTTATAAGTCATGCAAGACGAGTGATGATTGTGATAATGTGGATGATTGCTGCCTGAAAACCAGCCGATATAATCTCAGATCAGGAAGATGTTACCCCGCCATTCTCAAGGAAGGTCAGCCGCCAAACATACTCGAACATTGCCACCTTATTGATACCGCTAATGGCGGATGCAAGGCGCAGTAATTTTGTAGTTCGATTCCAGCTAAAGACCACTTTGGCGTTTACCCTCATCAGCTGTCGCCATTTTGCCTTTGACCCTGGCCGGTTCCGATCACAACATCACAATCATAACATTAAAATAAAGAAGACTCACCCATAAGTTATCACTCTCATGGGATATACAAGTGCAATCAGAACGTTCCCAAATGACCCACCGTGTCAAAAAGTCAGAGAATACTTTTTAATATCCTTGATACTCTTCAGATTACAAAAGAAAATGACACCTAGTCATAAAGGGGATTTGACGTCACTGTAGTGTCATGTTTCAGGTGATCTCTGCAGCCCAAAATCAGAAGGATGCGGCTGTATCGAGGGCACCGAGTGTGTGACCAAGAAAGTGCAGAAATTCCAAGGTCTGTTCTCATTCAAGACAGAAGTTAGCAAGTGTGAGAAGGTGCTCGGCGACGGCTCTGGTGAGGGTTCAGGGGAGGTAATGACTGAGGAATGGTAACTCAGTATTGACATAACTCCTGCTAAATAAACCGGTCAACCAACTAAAAGCCTAGAGTTATCTATCACTCCTGCCTAACTGCGAGATAAATCATACAGTAGTAAAGATCGTATTCGGTACACCGGCTGATCTTACAACTCACTAGGACAGTCAGAAGGTACCATAAGAAAAATAGCATGATTGGCCATTCTTCAATCGCAGGCTACTTAGTTTGGGTGACAGAGGTGAATACTGGCATAAACTAATAATACTAGACTGGACCAAAAAGTATCTCATCAATTCCCAGAGTCTGACTCATGGTAGTGGTCCACAATGCAAAACCCTTGGCAAACAGATTACATCAGTTTTGAGCTGCAGCAAGAACCATGTCCGTTTTCAATTTTCCTCACTGTAGTACAACCAGTATACTATCAAAGCAACCACAAAGTCAGCTGACTTTAGCATGATAGTAACAGGAATCATGCATGATAGGGTCCACCCATTCACTCGGTTCTCAGTACTGAGTATCTGCTGGCAACCAAGAAGCTCCTATGTGCAATACAGAAGTTTGAGGCAGAAACACCCACCTTTATGCTTATTGAAGTAGGCCTTCTGATACTTGGAGCCATCGTCATCATTCCAGAAGAAGACAGGCATGGAGGGGAATGGCTTAGTTACTACCAGTTCTCCACTCTCACCCGATAAAGCAGTACCTGTCAGAAGTGGATAAATGTCTCAACACTATCAGCGAATCCCCTTTGAGAGTATATGGCAGTGATTGTTTTTGCGATTTCAAGTCACGCTTACCAGCATCTTCACAGAAATCACGGGGGTACAACTGGCTTTTAATTTCGGTTCAATTGACTTTTATGAAGAGAAGGAGTAATCATTGTTGGGTATGTTTTCAGCAACCAAAAGTCTGTGAGAAAATGGGGAGATCACTTAGTCATAGAGGGAGGATAACTCTATGTTTAGAGTGCTGGCATATACCTAGGGGAGGATAACTCTGTAGGTGTAGGTTGCAATAGTAATGAAATACTGATATGTTTCCTGCTTACCCTCTTCGGACCAGCATTCCATGGCAATACCGAGGTTAATAGCTTGTATCTCCCCACGAACCACTGGTACCATCCAGTTATTACCAGCAAAGCATCCACAGATATCAGTACCACCTGGGTGCAGAGCGGGCGCATTTGACAAGTCGGACGAGAGAATAGCTTTCACAGCATACTGTAGACACGAGATCACCAGTAGCAACAAGCCAACGATATCGAGAAGTTAAACTCAATGGAAAGTTCTATGGTGTACAAGAACATTCACTACTGTAAAGATGAGTGAGTGAAGGTTACAAAGACTACAGTATAAAAGGTTAAATAGTGAAACCGTGCATTTTTTTTATCAGATGTTCAACTGTGAGGTGTTTTGGGAGAACTGGATTGTGCCGCCGCCCGTTGGATTACCTGATTAAACAAGGGGGTTCAACTGTTACTAGAATTTTAGCACGGAGAAATTCAGGCTTGTCACTGAACTAAAATCGCCATAGTTCCAAGGTGTTGGTCTGTCTGCACAAACGTTGCAGCGAGTCAACAGATTTTAGGCCGAGGCTCACTTCGTGGTGAGTTGTCTTCTCATGAGTGGGTTTACTGGAAACATTCCACTGAGTACAGGAGCATTACAGCTAATGTTCGGTCAGCACCCTGAGTTTGAGGCGCATTCAGCTTCATGGTGCGGCAAAGCCCAACAAATGCCTATCATTTTAAACCTTAAAATGGGCAGAATGTAAGTTACATAGATTCTTTACCGGTTATGGATCCGAGGAGTAAGTTTCCCTTAATATCTCGGTACACATAATCATAGGATTCTGGTTTTAATGGGGAGCCGGTAGATAGAATCGTGTGCAGCGAGTCGAGCTTGTGGGTCAACCCTGAAGAGGAAAATAGACTGATTAAACAGCAAAACTAAACAATGCAAACTTATCTCCTCCGGATAACATAACACAATCGCTCAAGTGCTTCTATCAGAAATAGGTCTTAGAGTACAATGCATTTGCTATGATAACATATTGCTCACAAATTCAGTAGACAGTTCCTTGATGTACACTGTTAATAAGCCGGTATTTGTCGGGTAAAGGTGTTAATCGGTCAGTACATGTAAATAAAATAATTAAAACCCTTTATTGCAGCAATACATCTCAAAATAATTCTTGACCATTATTAAGCTTAAGTTAATGAACTTGGGGGCTCTACACGCTAGTTTCTCTAGTCAGTTTGTAGATGAAAATATGCTTACTTGGTTTAATGCCTCTTTCCTCAAGGACGGCCAGCCATTTGGCACCAGTACCCAGTACAGTGATGCCTACTCTATCTATTATATCCCAGAGGATATTAGCATGAGGCACCAATGGTGAACCATCATACAGTACACAGGATGCGCCAACTGTTAGAAGGCCAACCAGCCAATTCCACATCATCCAACCGGTCTGCAAACGTGGTCTACATGTCACCATGTTGAGCAGACGATGCTACGGCCAATATCTCCAAAATGTCCAAACATTTGAAGTGATTGTATCTTTCAATCTGGTTTCGAAAGATGGAAAATTCATTTTGACCTGATACATAAACAGCTGGATTAACTCGCAAGCTTACACACATTTAGTTATAAATTGGGCAAGTAAACTTTTACCATGGGCCAAAATGTATTATATTGAGAGCTCTGAGATATGGTGTCTTCGTAAGATTCTCTGACACTGACCAGCAACACATGGGTTCCCGCAGTAGGAACCGAACCCCACACAAAAACGCATGCGCGCTCAACCTTCAACTCTTACTTCGTTTGGGGAACATACCGTGGTATAATACAACATGACGTCTTCACGAGTAGAATTTCCTTGCAAAATGTGCTCCTCAAAATGCTTCAACAGGGTGCCCTGAAAATGAAATCATAGCTGCACCAATGTTCAGCCACAAAAGGCTAACTCACCTAATGAGATAGGATGAGTCAGAAATTTCTACAGATACGAGATGGATAGATGACTGGCATGCAGGCGGCGGCTAAAGTTAGTTAATGATGAAGACTTACACCTTGAGAGTGGACCATGCACTTAGGGGCACCGGTAGTGCCCGATGAGTACATGATGTAGAGAGGATGGGCAAATGGCAGCTGAGCAAACTCTAGCGGTTTCACGCTGTCACCTTCGGCAGAGGATGATTGCAGAAAATCTGACAGCCAGCAGCTGAAAATAACAACAAGATGGTATATATCACAAGAGTTTGTTGTCTGTTCAACAACCATGCAATCTCCCTAAGAAGGCTCACCCAGTGACATAAAGGCTGGATCGCTCGAGCACCTTGGCGCCAACAACATTTTGAACTAGGTTTGCGTACTAAGCAGTAAGTGCTTAGCTTTGGGAATTTATCCGCGATGTTTCAGGCGACCGATATCGGGCGATATTTGCGTTTATAGGAGACGCCAGAATTCTGCCAGGGATTAAAAAAAGGGCGACCTATAATCGGAAATTCATTCCTAATGACTGTCGCCTACTCAATTCATCCACGGATTCAACAAGCCATGAGTTTCTTTGTCCATAGCCTTAAAGCTCTTGAGGGGCTCTATGTCTGCCATTCGGCTGCTAGACCGAAAAGTTTACACGGCAAGTGCCCATCTTCAGATTAGTACCACTGAGTTTGGCATGTAGTAGTGGTAGTGGTCTACGGTCGGTCCGATACTAAAAGAACCACAATGCAAGGCATTGGCAAACAGATTAAATGAACTTTGAACTGTGAGAATCCATTGGTTTGACCACCAGCAGCAAAAAAGCCGTTTCAACTTTCCCGATTAGAAGAGAACAAGATAAATGGTACAGCAATCTAAAGGTAGTCAAACGCCCTAGTTAGTTCAGCAAATGTAGTGAATAACCATCGAGAGTCACTTAGCTAATCAAGAGAATCTATATGGATCACTTACTAGCTGTAACTTTTGCTGTTGCCATTGCCATTTACTGCAGCTAGTACAGCTACTGCAGTTTTGCCACAAGGTGCAAAGATGAGATTTGATTGGTTAACTGAATAGAATCCCGCTAGGGGGTACAATTTCGGGCGACATAATCGTTCGAGAAGAGGTTTTTCACAGAGCCTTTGAAAGCGGGATGTTTCTCTAGTGTTCTTGCTTTCGGCCGAGTTTTCAGTCGACTCGCCGGAAACATTTCTTCTATAAACGCGGCTTTGGACAAAGCTTGAGATTTCGGAGAATTAAAATTGTGAACGCAAACCTGTTGGGTATGTTGGATAGATCATTCTCAGATTGATCTATATAATTGATCACCACAACTTTCTCCAGCTCTGGTAAGCCTGTTAATACAGAGAAGGTTTACAGTCAGCTTTGTATCGAGTCCGTATGATAGGGCATAGTCTTGGCCTGACTGATTCCCCTAAGAGTGAGCGAGAATCATCACTGCTTTATCCAATCGCAGCCCTTCCCGGCTCTGGTCAAACCAATGAGTTCCTGTACTGTAGTTCAAGCTGTTTTCCAATGTTTGTGCATTGCGGTTTCATTAGTATCACATTGTGTAGGCCACTACCGCATACCAAGCTCCGTGGTACCAACCCGGAGATAGACCCTCGCAGTGTAAAATTTTTACTCAACCGACTACTTGTAAAGCGCTTTCAACTGGGCCTCTGCCAGTCAAAAAAATCTTTGCCTAAATCACTATTGCCTGTGTAATTCTTCCATGGATTCAACAACCCATGGGATTTCTCATCTATAACCTTAAAGCCCCGGAGAGGCTCTATAGCAGCCATTCGGCTGGTGGGCTGAAAAGTTCACACGGCGAGTGGCTATCTCCGGGCAGGGTTAGGAGTCTCTGATGAGAAAACTAGAGAATAATGTGCTAGTACTAGTGCTGATAGATACTAGCGATTTGCTAGTTGCCGACATATTCAATAGATGTTGTAAAACCAGAAGACTTATATACATAATTGACACAAGTTTGCAGAAATTTAGCGATGGATGCCGTATGCGATTTCCACCTGAGCTATTCATAGGATTATACATCAGAAAACTGTCAGGAAACGAAACAGCAGCTCTGCTGAGTATATGGTGAATGCTGGGTTGATAGGGACTATAGTCCCAATCAACCACAAAATGAATCCGCAAAAAACTCATACCAAAACCTGACGGCCCCACCCCCTGATAGCGCATCATTTCCTGTCTTTCTACAAAATCTACTACGCCCTGACGAGTTTGTATATAAATAGTTATCATCTTGGCAGTCTTAGAATGTAGGTGTGTTAATTTACCTATCTTAACCCTGACAATAGGCAAAGCTGCACCTGCTCCCAGTTGTGTAATGTAGTAGTAGTCTACACAATTCTAAAACACCGGCAACACCTTTGAACCGCAGGAACTCATTTGTTTGACCAGCAGCAGCAAAAAGCCACCGGTGGTCTCAACTCTTTGGACTATATATAGTGCAGTTCCCCATTTCTGCTTGCTATCTATCACTCTAGTTCCACCCCATATTAGGTGCATTCGCGTGCTCGGGTTTTGGCACCTATTGGCCAATTCAAATCATATCATAACGTTGTACTTAAATGCTGACCAGCAACTACCCCATCAACGAACAGTGGGTATCATTGGCAGTGTATGGCAAGATAGCACCCCTTCGAAGGAAACTACGGGGCCAGCACAAACACGCACGCAAAGCGAAACGCTATGAAAACGAAAAGTCGAAAATGGCAAACGGCGAACACGCGGCCTTAGCTTGAGCCCGCGGGCTTTATCCAGTTGGTTCTAGTCCTTGATCTCTAACTCAGACTGTTGTCAGTAGCAACGGTGCTGCGTTCCTACAGCTATCAACGACCTCTAGCGGAGAAGGCCGCTGGCTGAATTTACAAATTCAGCGCTCGCGAAGTATTTTTTACGCGAACTTCGCAGCAACCGCTAACTGACTCACACCGGTGTTAGACCTACTTCGAGCAAACAGACACTAACGGCACACCAACTTTACGCCGCGATGCGCGGGATCTACCCGCTCACGTGCAGCCCCAGATGTAGCGTAATCCGTTTTCCCAGCCACTCCGCACATCGGACATTGGGACACGCGCCGCTGTAGCCAGGTACGTCTTGCGAAAGGCTTAGCATGGGCTGGTTTTGACACCCCTGTATAACTAGACCCCTTCTCAAAAACTAACTATGTTACGTTTCCTTCGAAGGGGTGATAATTAATCTGCTGTGCTGATAGCAGGGAAGCTGTTGGAATGATTAACACACCTTTGACAACACTAGTTAACTTATCCAGGTGACTGTAGGCTTTTCCATTATATCGGACTCCATTGACAGAGAAGATCACCTTTGGTGAGATCTGGGCAAACCTGTCCAACACACCCTACAATTGCACATATAATATAGGATCCGGAGGTCAGATCCTACACACAGTCAGCGGTCATGGTAGTTTGAGTACGGGTTGGTCAGAGTGTTGGGAAGGAAACATCTTGAACGAGCCATGCGACGGGGACGTGACGGAAAATGGATGAAGCAACACATTTCCACAGAAGAAAAGAATAGTCTATTATCGTCGTGCACCTGTTGTCTGGGATGAGAGGAAGGGGCAGGCGTGATCGCGGTTTTTAGGCCAGCTAATGTGACTGTGTTTCTGAACTAAGTACATTCCTGAATTGTTAATACACACGTTTGTCTAGCTTTAAGATTATTGGTAGAATATCTGTAACGGTTCTTACTATTGGTTATTGTATTGGGGCTGACCTTTA
>Ga0224511_10001530_pt1 | contig 14149 bp, 7 predicted proteins | sample SF_May12_sed_USG_2_FD_169988 | JGI IMG/M metagenome (GOLD analysis project Ga0224511, IMG submission 169988) | Sediment microbial communities from San Francisco Bay, California, United States - SF_May12_sed_USGS_8_1 | ecosystem: Environmental > Aquatic > Marine > Sediment | place: USA...
GAGTTTCCACAGTATGGTAACACACTTTTCTCTAGTTTCTGCAGTAGGGTAACACACTTCTCTCGAATTTCCACAGTAGGGTAACACACTTTTCTTTAGTTTCTGCAGTAGGGTAACACACTTCTCTCGAGTTTCCACAGTATGGTAACACACTTTTCTCTATAGTTTCCTCAGTAGGGTAACACACTTCTCTCGAGTTTCCACAGTATGGTAACACAAGTCTCTATCGAGTTTACAATAGGGTAAAAACGCTTCACTCGATTTTAATCAACATGGTAACACACATATCCCTAGGTGTATCTTATGGGATACATATTGTCTTTGAGTATTTATCAATGTGACAACTATTTCATAAATTTCGAATATCATAAACACGTGTGATGTCGGGTAATCATAAATTATTCTCCATTCCTAGGACAGTCAGGTTGTTCGGTCCAAGATTGAAACCGCGGACAAGGGCGGTGAACAAGACAAGGTGACGGCTGCACGCAAGCTGTTGGCGCTGTTGAGAGGAGTGTCGGTCGCAAAGGTAATATGCTGGGCACAGACGTATCTCATTTAATTGAATAATAAACGTGCATTTTCAGTTATTTTTCTAAACATTAACCACTCCATCATTGCGGCGGACTGATTGTATGTATGCTTGCTTACATGAGTTAAGAAGACTTAAGGCTTTGTCTAGAATAAACCATAACTATTCAGTTTGCCGCTAACGATCTAGCGCGAACCATGACCGCAATAATTTTGTCTCATTTTAATGATATATTTTACGGCATACCTACATGTAAACGTTTACTAACCAAACACACATTCAATCAATCGACCGACCTTTAAATTAATTACATAAACAACCCAATTATACTTGAATGCTTGTTTCTGGTTATTTTACAGGAAAGAAGGAAGTAACCAAGTTGCTGTTTGCCAACAACACCAAAGACAACAAAGACATTGGAACTGCTAACGGACAATGAATATAATTTTTTATAGTGTGATACTCACCTTTTTTTACGTCCTTTGCATATCAATATTATGTAGTGCTATTAGATTTACATTTTTAGTGTTTTTAGTTGACTAGATTAAACCCATATATTAAACTAGACACTTGTTTCGACATTCCATTATATACAATGTATTGTTGTTTATATACCGTTCGCTAACCCGATTGGTTTCGTTATAACAATTGATTAAGTTACATACATTTACACAAACAAAATATGTTTAAATATCTGAACTATTTTAGCTCCAATATTAACAGTAACTATGGTCATTTGTGTGCGTCAGACTGTAAACTATTTTGTTATTTTTGTCATGTGCGTTATCCATGCTTAGCGTAAAGCAACCAATGAACAATGATCTATATTTAACTTATCATAGACGAGGTGTTTGTTGCTATCAATTCAAGAACAAAATGAAGCAATTTGATTTCTTACTTTCATTTATCCATTTAAATTGTTTTCTATTCTTGGCGACTTCAATGAGTTCTAGTGTAAAAGTTGGCTGTCTTGTATATAGTTTGTGTAGGGATCTACCCTCAATCCAAAACATATATTATATATTACTAACAGGCCAAAACGTGAGATGTATACAATTTGAACAACCAACTGGGGGTAGCATAATTCGCAAAAACTCTTTACGTAGCAAAACCTCTTTACGTAGCAAACACAAAAACAGGAAACATACGCACCGAAAAACAGGAGTCTTGTTTTATAAATTAACTTTCCAAGCAAATGTAAAGTTTAGTTGAAAACAATCACTATGACAAATATATAAGAATGTGGTTGTATCAATGACTTTAAGCCTTTAAGCAACTGTCCTTCACTTGCTCAACAACAAAAATAATGTTAAATACTGGTCAAATTATGTCAGTGGAGAAATCTATTATACTGAAACCTTAATTCAGTTGACAAAATCGTTGGTAAAACATAGTTTTACTTTGCATAATCTACTGCGTTACTAACGCAGTAGCCGTTATGTGAAGTAGGATTATCCCGATGGCAGAAAAGCAAATTGTCTGTTTTCAAAGCAAAAAGTGAAAATATGTAGGTTGTTTTATTTCTAACAACTATTATACATATTTGAAGAGATATTTTGAAATTTTTGTAACTAGTGATGTTTTAGTATATTCTGGAGGACAGCTGCTTTAAACAGCACAGCATCATATTGGTGAATCTGACGGTGTTCAGCTTATCCAATCGGCACCACCTCATTTAGATATTCCGCGCTGAAACGAGGAAAGAATTTGTATCAATTTTGGCTTTGTTCCTAAACAATAGATGGCGTGTGTTTGTTTCTGTTACGTAACGCATTTAATGTCATCGAGTGATCGCGAAAAATGGTTATCGCATAAGTTGAGAAACCTAGAGTGAGCCTCTGAGACTACGCGCCTCGTTATACAAGTACGAACACAGTAAACATCAAATTAAACAAAAAGCAAACTTACAAGTCTTCGTCTAATCTGGGAATTGAACCCAGAACCTCTGGCGTTACCTAGGCCAACAAACCAATTGGATGCATCAATCGTAGTCAAGCTATTGATTCTTTCAACTTTGTGTATGGAAACATAAATGATTAAAGTCCAAACGCGCAGTCCACGCATGAAAAGCAAAGTCGTTTGCTGTAATGTCTAATTATGCATAAATAATCGTATTTTGCAGTTTCTCCTATTTACTGGAAATTAATTCGCTGCTTTACAATGGATATACAAAAAAAAAACTAAGTTACAATTCCACTTATAAATTTGGGTTATTCTACTGGTCTCAACAGTGGAATCAATACCAATAAATATTCATTAGAATTCACATGTGCAATATAAATTGAAGAACAATCCAAGCCTCTTTACTGCGCAAACCACTGACGTCTTCTTAGTGTAGGTTATATACTGGAGCACTGGGCCAGATTTAGCGCAATTTCCAGTAACAATCATCATAAGAAAGAATTGCCACTTGAATTTCAATGTATGAACTCCAATATTCAAGAAAGACATTTCTTCACTTAATGAATAAACCCACTTACTTGACTTCGCAAATGAATGCCTCTTGGCTAGAACATGGGTAGTCATTCCAGTGGTAGTCTCGGACGGAGTACAAATGCACACAGTCTTCGTTGTGTCCGGCGTCATTGGGTTCGCCTGGCCACCAATCTGAAGTATAGACAAAGGTGTGTACATTGTAACAAAAGTCAGGTGTCTCTGGTCTTAGGTCTGTTGTCGCTCAGAATATCAAAACAGACAACGGCTGCCATGGACACCCATAAACTGACCACTGTGACAATGCTTACAATAATTTGTAAGTGTCTGGTTATAGTTATCGCAAAATCTAATGCAAGAGTTGAACATGTTGCAAAATGTTGATGGTTCCTATTTATTTTTATTTAATTATGTAATTTAAACAAAACATTTTAGTTATTGTACTACTTATTTCTATCATTTAAATACTTGTATATACATATAAATATACAGTGTAGGGCAGACAAACAAACATGCACAACACTTAAATAAACAAATACTTTTCTTTAGCATTGTCAAACTGCTGACAAAATGCTATCAGTAATGAAAGCTTATGGGCCTGTCACACCAAACGGCAATGGCACGGTGTTTGCATAGCGCCCAGACAACGCAATGTGGGATCGCCGTTGCGGAGCGCATCTCGGCGACCTGCAATTGTTTGGAATCTGTGTAAGCGCACTGAGAATGCCACTTGTGTGACAGGTCTTTTACATTACCATTGTAGCTCCCGGAAGTGAGGATGCCACCGTTGTCTGTCCACTTGTATTCACCCTCGACCTCTTCGTCGGTCAAACCAATCCACCATCCAAGTTCCGCCTCTATATAGAAAAAAGGTTGTTTATTACATTGTATATTATTGCAATATTTTTAAATCAGTGATACAATTTGTAGACGAATGTTTTGATAACAAAAATTGCAGTTTATCTTAAATTATTAATAAAAATATACTACAATATGTATCCTTAAAAACCGTGACATGTATACATTTGTACTTAAAAGTGCAGTCTAAATATAGCGAATGGGATCAACGTATGTGAGAGTATGCTGATAAACGTTAGTCGTACAGGCATATCTCGTGTATTTGAACACGTTCAAAATTGTTAAGCGTATAGCGTATACAATGTACCATATACACGTAAAAAATACGCTTGGCAAACGCTCGATACGCTAGAGTGACGCCAAAGGTAAGTTACACATACGTTATAGTTGTTTTTTTCACACACAATACATGCGTTTTATGTACGCTATAGTGTGACTACACCTTTCATAGCTTAATGTAGATTCAATTAGTTTCATTGTATCCTTGCTACACCATGTGATTCGTCGTTGAAAGTACGAAAAATCATTAAGCCTATGCATCAAAATGAGTCAAATTATATCTAAACATAAAAGAATGTGTGATAAATCGAGCATAACTCTGACAAAAGACGGCGGGACAGTATGTTAACCCTGTGAATGTCGAGTTAATCAAGTAAACGTCGTGTTTAATCGCACTAGACCGTACCAGGCCGTACTCCACCGTAGTTGGAACCGTTAAACATTAATACAAAATCGTTTTCAAACCATGACCAACTTTGCATAACGAATATGACCGTGCTTTATTTGTACATGCTCGTGCTACACTCGAATTTAACTCATACCAACTTATCCACAGGCACGGTTGGAGCTCAATACTCCTACCAGTCAACCCGTGTATAACTGAGTCTACCGTATGGGAACCGTGTGCCCAACCGTGTTCTGTGTGAGACAGGCTTAAATACCAACTGTGTAATGCAAGTTAATACGATATCTAAATACCAGCTGCGTTATTCATGGTACATACGGAAGTGCTTGATCCTATCTCGAAGCATGGCGGTCTCTTGTGCGTCGTTTATATGAACAAGGTGGGCGTGATGGCTCTGGCAGTAGTGCTGCAAAACATAAGAGAGAACGATTAAAATGATGTCCGATGCTCCGACAAATGCGAGAAAACACGTAACGTCAAACATTGCATGTGCGCGTAGGCAGCAATACACAAAAAATAGCTTTTGATTAGCCCAGGTGACGTTTTGCGTTATGACGTTTCGTAATTTCCGCTAATTGTCGACCAAACGTCTTTCGGACGGTCAGACAAACGGGTTGTGTATACGTCAATTGATGTGTCAAACAAGAATATGTCAGAGGTTTGAATTGACGTTTTATCCGACAAAAGCGAGAATTTACGTAACGTCAACACGCACGTGTGGGCAAGTCAGAAGACAGATTAACCGTTCTGTCGATGCGTTAATTATAGTTTACAAATGAGTACTCGAAACACGCATGCAAGTTATATTTACCTATATATTTTTACAATGATTGTTTACACTAACCTCTGCCTCTGTGAAGGACTCGTGCTGAAAGTGGAAATAGTAGCACGACCCTTCGTAGGCCACCCAGTTGTCCGGACATGATGTTATCACCTCGCCTGAATATGGCATTCGTAAATGGTTATCAAGACATGATGTTATTTACCATCGCACCTGCATATGTTTTTTGTTAATCATTATCCAGGCATGATGCTACTATCGCATCTGAATATGTCATTTGTTTAGGATCACAAATTGTAACCTGACATGTTATTGTGCTATTTTTGTGACAACAAATCATTAAAAAACTTCTTCTAATATTTGTAAATCGATTTTAAAAACCAAAGTAGATACAGCTGTATAGTTAATGTATTGGAAACAGATTAAAATTATAAATTGTTTACCGGAGGATAATCCGATGAAAGGCAGAAACACCAGTAATATCACAAGCTTTTTCATTGTTTCCTGCTCAGTGGAATCAACGAAAACTGACGACACAAAACAGAGTACTAGGTACTTAACGCCCCCATGACACATTACCTTTAGATAAGATAGACCTCTTTATTTAGATCACAGAATAATCACGATGCACACTGGTACACCTTTATGAATACCAACTGAACAACAGAAAAAAAGGTTTTGCGTACGAATCACTTTAGAAACTCAAAAGAAACAGTGACCTTAAAAAGATGTTAGACTTACAGTTAAATTATTATTATTATTATTATTATTATTATTATTATTATTATTATTATTATTATTATTATCATTATATGATAATTACTGTACACAGTTAAGAGCCAAATGTATTTTGAATAAAACGTTTATCTTATAGACAGTAACAAAAATACTTGTTTACAGGTGTTAACAATAGCAATGACAACAAGATCAAAATCTGGGTTGTTTCTTCTTAGAGATCCAGTATCAGTTTTAACAGGGAGCAAACTACCACAATTACATAATTATGCATCTTGGGCCTTTTTACTATCTCCAACTAAGACAATTAAGTAGACAATTTTTGAAGTTACTATAACAAAAATAGCAAATGAGTGCTTAAAATAGAATTCCAATAAAACAATCGCCAAACTGTCAAACTAAGCTGGAGAAAGTGTTTAACGAGTGAAACATTCTTAAGAAAACATAGGTCAAACCAATTCACAAACTGAACTTGCAAAAGAGTCAGATTGTTTTTCCAAGTTTGAAAAACTTTTATATATTGTTCATACCTATGCTCTTACCTGAATGTCTGTATTACAAGGAAATAAGGATTTCTGCTTGCTCAGTTAAATGTAGTGAATACATAAAAAGCTTGCTGTAGTGAATACATGAAAAGGCATCGAAAGCGAAATTAGAATGCAGACCAAACAGCACCAAAAGGAAGATAGTTGTCATTAAAAAGTGGCTCTACAGCTTTAAGCTTATTTTTTAAAGTTCAGCTACCGACTCAGCAGAATAGGGTGACACGTTAGATGAAAAATGCACACGGGATGTCTTGGGGAGTGGGTTTACTCGTACAGGGAAAGAATTGAAGAAAATTGTGCAATAACAAACGAGCTTGCAATGACTATAGATCTCATAAAAGTATTGCCGATAGGCTACAATAGTCATTATCGAAAGAGCAAACAGGATAGGCCAAAATGATGATAATAATATAATTGCAGTTATAGGCAAACAAAAACAAATAAGATTAATGTTCCACTTAATGTTCACTTGGATTGGGAAGCTTTTAAAGATTAATTGGGGGAAAAAGTTGACTGTCTCCAAATTTAAGTGACAAATGTTTCACAACTTCTGCCAATTGTTAAGCTATAATCTGGGATGGACTGGTGCTGTATTTTATGCATTTCAAGACATGTCAATTACTTATGGTACCTGTTCCCAGAACTTGCCAGCAAGTTAAAGTTTTCAACAGTGACGTAAGATTTTTACCAAAAACTAAGTAGGATTGGGGCGTTTAAGATATAAAACATCAGTTTTTTTCTACAAAACATTTATAGACAACATCCAAGAAGTCTGTCACACTAAGGTCTATGACATAGTTTTAAATGGTGGATTTTTGCATGAGTTTCTTTAGACTGATCCAGACTGAGACAAAAAATAAACAAGCAAGATAATTATAGTGTTAATTATCAAATTAAGCATGGTATTGCGCTGATGCAGGAATACAGTGAAGTGTTAACTAAAACTTAAATTCAGCTTCTGTTCTTTTTCGTGTCGTTTAGAAACACCGCAGGTTGTACTCGGACAGCAGTAATACAGTTAAAAGTGTGATCTTAAACTCTCTTCTTAAGTATTAAATGTAACTTTTAAGACGTATTGCGATGTTAATGGTTTAGACAAGACGTGTTCTACTGCAGAAAATAAATTATGGATGGAAATATTGAACAAATTGTGTTTTTTTATACATTTTTGTTAATTTCAAGGCTTATGAGCTACCCCTTAATACCAAAAGATATTGTTCAAACTTTCCACAAAGTGTTTTTTCATCAAATGGAACAATTTTGAGGGGTGAGACTTAAGAAAACTATGATTTTTGAAAAATCACCATTTTAAGAGCCACCCAACTGGTAGTGTGAAAAAAGTCTAACTCGGTGCGAAATGAACATTGGAATTCATAAAAAACATGAAGAGGCCATGCAAATGCGGGAATTGTAAGATTTTAGGTGCTTTGCATCATGATTGTAAACAATAATGAAAAGGCCAACAAAATTTTACACACGATATCATTTTACGTGTATCTTTACACACACACTATCAAAAAGCATTGATCAGTTGCGGTCAATTTACTTATAATATAGGGAAACTTTTGCGTGTGTTATAACAAGAAATAAACAAAATAAAATATACTGTTTTTGTTGATGTAGACATAGATGGGTACACGTCATACTGCGATGACCGGTTTGGAGAGAACAGAGACGTGACACTGTTTGACCATCTGCACGAATTCATCAATGGGGTAACACACTTTTCTCAAGTTTCCGCAGTAGGGCCACACACTTTTCTCTAGTTTCCGCAGTAGGGTAACACACATTTCTCAAGTTTCCGCAGTAGGGTCACACACTTTTCTCTAGTTTCCGCATTACGGTCACACACGTTTCTCTAGTTTCCGCAGTAGGGTAACACACGTTTCTCTAATTTCCTCAGTAGGGTCACACACTTTTCTCTTGTCTATCAATATGCAAGTTTACTCAGTAGGGTCACACACTTTTCTCTAGTTTCCTCAGTAGGGTCACACACTTTTCTCTAGTTTCTGCAGTAGGGTCACACACTTTTCTCTAGTTTGCTTAGTAGGATAACACACTTTTCTCTAGTTTCCTCAGTAAGGTCACACACTTTTCTCTAGTTTGCTTAGTAGGGTAACACACTTTTCTCTAGTTTGCTTAGAAGGGTAACACACTTTTTGTCTCTCGAGTTAAAACACACTTCTCTTGATTTTAATCAACATGGTAACACGCTTACCTCTAGTTGTGTCAATGGGAAACATATTTTCTTTGAATGCTTATCAATGCGTCAACAATTTTAAATGAATATGGATCAATATAATAAACAAATTATAAACAAGTGTGATGTCAGGTAATCTTAAAATATTCTCCATTCCCAGGACAGTCCAGCTGTTCGGTCCAAGATTGAAACCGCGGACAAGGGCGGTGAACAAGACAAGGTGACGGCTGCTCGCAAGCTGTTGGCGCTGTTGAGGGGAGTGTCGGCCGCAAAGGTAATATGCTGGGAACAGATTATTTTAATTTATCTCATTTTATTGAATATTTATCATGCCTTGTCAGTTATTTTTCTAAACATTTCTGACTCCATCATTACGACGGACTGATTGTATGTATGCTTTTTTACAAGAGTCTGCTGTGAGAAACAACTAAAGAAGACTGAAGACCTTGTCTAGTATAAACCATAACTATTCAGTCTGCCGCTCCCTATCTAGCGCGAACAATTACCGCAAAATAGTTTTTTTCTCATTTTTTTATTTATATAGTTCTACGGCTTACGTTAATGTTAACTAACCAAACACAAATTCAATCAATCGACTGACCTATAAATTAATAACATAAAGAACCCATTTATGAATGTTTGTTTCTGGCTATCTTACAGGAATGAAGGAAGTAATCAAGTTGCTGTTTGCCAACAACAACAAAGACAACAAATATATTTGAACTTCTTACGGACAATGAATATAATATTTTATAATGTGATACTCACCTTTACTATTCCCTCTTTCTCAGATAAATATTATGTAGTGCGATTAGATTTACATGTTTTTCTGTATTTTGTTTTGTATTGTTGACTAGATTAAAACAATATTTTAACTAGACACTTGTGTTTACATTCCATGATATGTATTTGATTAAGTGACATACACAAACAAAATATGTTTGGATAGCGAAAACTATCAATTATTTTTAAACCGCAACAATAATAGTGGCTTTCATTTGAGTTATCCATATTAAGTTTACAGTGAACAGTTAACCATGTTTTATAATTATATTAGTATAAGTGAGGTATCAGTTTTCATCAATTCACGAAGGAAATGGACAAATTTGATTTCTTGATTTTATTTATCCATTAAAAAGTGTTCCTTTCCGCCTAAGGCGACTTAAAACAGAGTCTGAAAGTTTAAGTTGTCTAGCATTTGTATATGTACAAGCTGTATATGTCTCTACCCCCAATCCTTCAAAAGATATTTTAATAAAATAATTTAATATATAAGTAAGAGGCCAAAACGGCAAAAGTATGGAATTTAAACAACCAACTGGTGGTAGCATATTAATTCGCAAGGACTTGGCACTTTACGTACGAAAACAAAAACAGACGGCACAAAATGAAACAAATAAACATATGCAACTAAACATTGATGTAGGTTTAACTTTATTTTTTTAATTACTATTACTTTTCAAGCAAATCCGGAGTTACAGATTCTTTGTATTAATAAAATGAAGCCTTTCAACAGCGCATTATCATATTGGTGACTACGGCGTTGTTCAGTTTATCCAATCGGCACGACCTCATTTAGATATTCTGCGCTGAAAACATAAATAAATAAATGTCTATCATTATGTTGTCTGCGTTTAAAATAAAGTTAACAGATATATTACCAGTGATCGTTTCAGTAGAATAACACTTTTGGTTTTATCGAGTGATCGCAGAGTTTATTTAATGTAAAAAGTAACAATTAAAGATAACGATAAATAAGTAAAAGTTAAAATTCCATTGACTGTTTATTCAACAGTGGAATCAATACCACTAATTATTCATTCGAGTTCATTATTACAATATACATCAAAGTACACTATAAGTTAAAGAAAAGCCTCTTCAATGCGCTAACCTCTGACGCCTTCCTGCTGTGGCTCAGTATTTTTAGGCAACTGGACCAGATTAAGCGCAATGTACAGTAACAGTCTTCATGAGGATGAATGCACACTTCCGCAAAACTTCAATCTCCTACAATTTCTGCATTCGTCTTTGTTCGTGTGATAAGGTTTATCACAAAAAGAAAGTACGCTTCCTTTTGTTTTTACTTGGTAACATTGTCATCGGACAACCATAACCCAAGTCCATTAGATAATATTGCCAATGTACTGTTATAAATGATAAAGATTGACAGTCGGGCGTTAATTTTTATTCTGTTTCAGATTAACAAAGAGACCATATCGATTCTTTTCTATACAAATGCCTTAAACGTTTTCAATCCTTATAATCGGAATGAATGAACTCCAAACCTTATTAACGACATTCACTAAGTGACAAAATTTACCTACTTGACTTCCCAAACGAACGCCTTCTGACTTTTTCATGGGGTAGTCAATCCTTATCATATGACCGTATGAACTCTAATATTCACGAACTACTAGCACTAAATAACAAAATCCACCTACTTGACTTCGCAAATGAACGCCTGCTGGCCAGAACATGAGCAGTCATTCCAGTGGTAGTCTTTGGCGGAGTACAGGTGTACACAATCTTCGTTGTTTCCGGAGTCATTGGGCTCTCCTGGCCCCCAATCTTAAGTAAAGGCAAAAGTTGTTTTCTAACTTCCATCATAATTTCCATCATTTAAAAGGGTTAAAAATCCAACAAACAAACAATAAATACAATTCAAACTGATATAAACAAATACGTTTAATTAATATCGTTAAACTGTTGGGAAAACGTGCTCCGTTATTACAGTACGTGCTCCTGTCACACCAAACGTTAATAACACAAATTTTGCATAGCGTCCAGAAAACGATATGTAGGATCGCCCCTTTATATGCCTAAAATATTAAATATGCTTGTAACAGCGCACACACTACATCATCACATCGTCGTCGTCTCAACGTTTGCACAGATTCTATACGGCGCGCAAGACGTTTCTGTAGCGAGCTTATCGCGCGAACACTACAAGCAAACGGCATGCATACAGCGTGCATTATGTAGGGTCCATGGCCTTTATGTTTTTTATACTTTTTCTATATCAAGTGCCTATTTTGCGAACATATTTTGTTAAACCCATTTTGCCTATTAAAGGCAAATTGTCTTAGTATTTAACAGTTGTCAAAACGTATTCACACAAACTAAGAAGTGAGCATTGAACACCCAACTGCGCTGCAACAACGTCCAGTTCTGTAACGTGCCGTGCAATCGCCAAGCCGCTATGTTGTCTTTGAGCATTTTCAAATTTATCGCCGCGCAATGTCACTCTAGCAGTAACACGGCACACCAATGGCGTGTCTAAGACGTTGCTGGCCACTTTACGGCGCGCACATCGGCGACCTGCAATTTTTTATGCACTCTGGTGTGGTAGGTCTTTTACATACCATTGTAGCTCCCGGAAGTGAGGATGCCACCATTGTCTGTCCACTTGTATTCACCCTCTACCTCTTCGTCGGTCAAACCAATCCACCATCCAAGTTCCACCTCTATATAGTTAAAGGGTTGTTTATTTTTTGATAACAAACATGCAGTTTATCTAAATTTATTAATAACAATATACTACAATCCTTTAGAACTATCACATGTTTAATCGTACTAGACCGTACCAGTAGTTGGAACTGTTAAACATTCATATCAAAATCGTTTTCAAACCAGGACCAACTTTGCATTACCGAGTAAGACCGTGCAAGTTTATTATACATACTCGTGCTACATTCAAATTTAACTCGTACCAACTTATCCCCAGGCACGGTTGGAGCCCAATATTCCTACCAGTCAACCCGTGTATAACTGAGTCACTTGTATGGGAACCGTGTGCCCAACTGTGTTCTGTGTGAGACAAGCTTAAATACCAACTGTGTAATGCAAGTTAATACGGTATCTAAATACAAGCTGCTTTATCCATGGTACATACGGAAGTGCTTGATCCTATCTCGAAGCATGGCGTTCTCTTGCGCGTCGTGTATATGAACAAGGTGGGCGTGATGGTTCTGGCAGTAGTGCTGCAAAAACATAATTGATGTATCTAAAGAACGATTAAAATGACGTCCGATGATCCGATAAATGCGGGAAAACACGTCAAACAATGCATGTGCGCGTAGCCAACAAGACACAAAATATTGAGTCTTTTGATTGGCCCTGGTGACGTTTTACGTTATGACGTTTCGTAATTTCCCAGTTTTGTCGACCAAACGTCGTTTCGGACGGTCAGACAAACGGGTTGTATATACGTCAATTGATGTGTCGAACAAGCGTATGTCGGAATTGATGTTTTATCCGACAAAAGTTGAATTTACGTAACGTCATAACGCACGTTTCCAGGGCAAGTCAGAAGACAAATTAGTTTGTGTATGACTGGCAACTACTGACGTAACACTCTTTAGGTGGAGCAATGGGTGTCATTTTAACCGTTCTGTCGATGCGTTAATTATAGTTTACAAATGAGTACTCGAAACACGCATGCAGTATATATTTACCATTATTATCTTTTACAATGACTTATTTCACACTAACCTCTGCCTCTGTAAAGGACTCGTGCTGAAAGTGGAAATAGTAGCACGACCCCTCGTAGGCCACCCAGTTGTCCGGACATGATGTTATCACCTCGCCTGTCAGTTATTTAGGATCACAAATTATAACCACACATGTTATAACGTTTTTTTTCGTGACAAATTAACTTATTTAATTCAAAATATTTTTGAACATTATATTTATATAACCCAGTCTGGCTATTGGGGTTGGGTCCATTACATGTAAACAGGTGTATCAATATTCAACCGTAACTGACCTACTTTAAAGATTTGCGTAATCGACTGTTTAGTTCAAATCCTACATTATTCGTTCCATCATTGTCACACAGGCGAAATGGCTTAGTGGGCTAAACAGTGGACTTATTTGTCTAATTTTATAGGCAAAGGTTCAAAACCGGAACAATTATATATTTTTATTTTATTTTATTTTATATAAAATAGAAATATGTTTTTTTACATTTGTATCAACAAACCAATTTTCAATTTAACTTCAAGATTTTTCAATATGGTTTAATTTCTGTCATTTATAAGTTTTCATCATTACTATAAATATTTCTAATAATGGATATTTAGGGTCAATATTTGAAGGATGTATTTTACAAAACTGTGTCTCAAAATTAAAGATAAAAACGTTTCGAAATATGCTAAAATGTATTTAGTACATGTTCAAGTGGCAAGACCCATTACGACACGAAATAAGCAAGCTAACCTGAAAACTTGTTCAACAGGTTTTGTAACAGAAAATAATTAAAACAAGAGGGCCCAGAGGGCCCTGGATCGCTCACCTGAGACAAAAGATTTTAAGTTCCCTTTTTTTCATTGCTTTAAGTACAACAGGCGACACCTTGCAGTCTAAATCTTAAGTCTATAGT
>Ga0224511_10001531_pt1 | contig 14147 bp, 8 predicted proteins | sample SF_May12_sed_USG_2_FD_169988 | JGI IMG/M metagenome (GOLD analysis project Ga0224511, IMG submission 169988) | Sediment microbial communities from San Francisco Bay, California, United States - SF_May12_sed_USGS_8_1 | ecosystem: Environmental > Aquatic > Marine > Sediment | place: USA...
CAAGTACTTAACCTAGCTTGTGTTATATTTTCTTCTTTTTTTTAATCCGACGCCGTTTGTCTTTTTTAAAGACATTTCTTGTTTAATATGCGGCGTAACAGCCTCTGAAAATGAGTAGATCAATTTTAGTGACTGTACAATATTGCAACTTTTGATATTTGAATGCCAATCGGTGTTAGTTTGAAATCAAATATGGAACTATTATACAAAATTAAGTTTATGACGTGCGTGTTGCTTATCATGCCTAATGCTGTTGAGACACTAAATACTTTTTCCATGTTTAGAAATGTGCATATTACTTTTGGAACAACCATCAGCACCAGTAGCGGCGTTACAAGCGTTCTGGCTTGTGTCTTCACATGTGGTGACACGTGCGGTTACGTACAGTATTCGCCTGATCGTATGGGTCACGCTGATATATCAACCTTAATACTAATGTTAAAAATGGGTGTGTCTTTTGTAGTACAGTACATGTTTTTGTTTACACGTATTGAACACAGTTGTGTTCCAATTCACAACGACAAAGATATGTTGCAAAGGTGTATAGATAACATTTATCGTAAACATTTGTTGTTAATAAAAACTGAAGTAAGCACACTTTTAACGAGATACCAGTGAATACACTTTTCACTCTTAGTCCTGATACATAAGTTTTCGTTGAGTAACAACTACATGTCTTCGTTGAAAACCACAACCTGTGACGCTTTGATTGTATCCAGTGATAATAGTGTTTATATATATATATTTTTGGTTTTTTTTAAATCACCAGAGCACGGTTTGGGCATTAACATGGAAAAAATCTGAACTATCCCTAAACGTCTAAATAACTGCGTAATAGAGCATAATCAATATGTACCATGTGCTAGTTTTGAAGAAACATGTGCACAAACCTGACAATTTCAATATACTATTCATTATGAGGGGAAATCATTTTCTTGTCCACGGACACAAAAAGAATTTACCTCATAATTATTACATGTATTTTTCATCTTTTATAATATGTAGTCAATTGTTTTAGTGTCAGCTATTTTACAGCACATTTCTTTGCTAAGACTATTACCTAAATCATATTTTAAGATAAGTTCTTTTCAACCCAATTTTCTGTGATCAAGTCATGGCGGTCATCGGACAACGTCTTCGTCACCAAAACATGAAGTTTTACATTACGCACTGGATTGTTGATAAGTTTTAAACTTGGTATTACAATTTTCTTTTTATTTCAAATAATAAATTAAAAACTGTTATTCTATTAAGTAATACTTGTTTTGACTAGCATTGACCAAGTATGACTTCTAACGGCACAGGCAAGCCAAACCTGGACGCACGGACGGACGCACGGACGGACGCACGCACAAACACCAAACAAAAAGTGACGGCTAGATCGAGTTGATCTAAACATACAATAAGTTTGTTGATAAAATGATGTTATTTAACTAAAATGGAATCAATAGGAACAAAGTTGTCAAGTTAAGTATTAAGTATCTTTTAATATTATTCATGTACCTGTAAAACGAAATTCAAAACACTAAAAATAATAAACATGTACATGATGAAACGTTTCGGGTAATTTTAATATGCCTTTAAACACGAATGGTTGAATTAATCCATGCTATGACTCACCGTTGAAATAAATGATATTTTCGGTTGTATGTGTTGATACCATTAACACCCACTTGCTCCAGACTTAGATTTTAACGAATCATGCACATTCTATCCACCGACCCATTTAATATCATAATTATAACACATCCTTGCATTTGCCATGTCAATATTGGATTTCTTATCGTTTGTCGTTACCTTTAGAATTTGATATAAATTTAGGTTAAATCGGAAACACTGTCTGGGCCAAACGAATTAGTGTTGTGCACGATATCTTCCGCTTTGGTAATAAATATTCTTCATATAATAATGTTGCATACACATATATTATCTACGTGTCATTACCTTTGTTATTTCGACTCTGTGTTGTTAATACCGCATCAAGAAGTCACGAGTAAATGATTGCAAAATTACGAGTCGTTAAAACTTGCACGAATCATTACATTAGTTAATATGGGCTAATCATCCGCTTTTAAAGTGGTTCATATTTATAATGGTATTCTGTTTCAGATAACAAAATAAGTTGAAACAATGTCCAAAGAAGAAATGTTGCAGAAAAAACCCAGACAGGGTCAAGTTTTAGAGCACCATGATAAAATGGCCCTCACATAATTGCCAGGGCATACCAAACATCACAGTAAAACATAAACTGCTTCATGCGTTTAAATGAACAAAGGCTGGGTTAACTTCCTACTGCGGTCAATTATGATGTTTCAGTTTAAAATACTTTCAATTGCTGAAACCCCACGATCCCATACAATATATTTATTGGAAAACAAACTGCATTCGCTGTTCTAACAACAAGTCTACTTTAATGATGAACAAAAGAACGGGAGAAACTCCAATCTACAACATTTTCTTATGTAAAAGTCGAAAAGACATTATATGGTGACGTAAGGCCAAAATATGATCTTCTTTTCTCAGGCACCGGCGCATTCGTGTTTTTAATCACCTCTTAAACATTTTGATTCAAAGAAGCATGCCCATATTTTCGTCAAACTAAATGCCGTTTATAAAAATCTAACGCAAATACAATTCGCCCCCTCGCTTTCTTTTTTTTCAAAAAAGTTCCCGAGAAGCAGAAGATCATTGTTTTAGTCTAACCCTTGCAATTTAAAGCAATCCCCCTGTTTCACCTAAATACAAAAGGGTTTCAAGGACAAATTACAAAATCCATATTCCATTTTAAAAAGACAAATTATTATGTCTCATATTAATATGTAGTGTGAGTGGATTGCTGGATGCCAAACTTGTTAGACATCTAAACAGAGCGACGTTTTCTTACGGTTTTATGTTTAAACTGTTAACAGCACAAACAATGAGTAATTACATACCCTGACAGAAATGGCATTTAATGTTATAAACCGTCAGATAACTTTCATTGTATATTGTGAGACTTATAGTAACATATTTTACAAAACCATTGACCATTTGCATAACATAATTCATAATGAACATGTATGTGAATTTGTTTAATGTTCAATATCGTGACAATCAATTTGGCACTTTTTAATATGAACATATGATTTATATTGTATATGCGAACTAAGTTAAAGTTTTTGTGTAAACCTAGCTTAAAGGTATAAATGTTATTTGAAATACATTTATATTAAAGGAACTTCCTTGCGGTCTGCACGATGATGGCATACATTACTTTTTACCAGAAATCCGTATCCCGCATCATATATTATTACCTTATTACAATTTCAACCTAATAAAAAAAAGAACCAAGTACATGGCGGCATAAAAAGATTTGTCTATGTAAATTGTGGCCCCTGTTCAATGTTACCAGACAATCATGTTTTCACGTTTTCCACCACTTTTGTAGAATATCTTTAAATGTCGTACACTAAACATGACAGTTCTGGTTCCTGTAGTTGTTGATTGTTTTTTATTTCAATCTTACTTTTAATTTGTTTAATAATAACGCCTTCCATTGGTGCTGGCTTAAGGTATTTGCCATTGTTCTTTTTGTTTATTTGCAGGTTTTTTGATGCCCGGAAAACGTAACATAAAACATAGTTTTGTAAAACAATACACACGTACCTTTTGGTGACACTGAACGAGAATCAGTCCATAACGGATTTGTCACGAACAATGCGTTTGTGTTGCGTCCTATTTGCAAACAGTAAAATAACAAATAACGAACACTTCAAGTAAATGCACACCTTAAATAAAGTGAAGCTGTAAAAGGGTCAATAATGTTAAGCATGGATACCTAAAGACGCCACCTTAGTGTTGCTGCCGGTAGGTGCTAAAGAACATCTGGAATATGGAGATGGGCGGTACGATATGATTATTTATTTCTAAAAATAGTGTTGCCTCTTCAGAAAGGGTTAGGTTTACGGTTAGGGTTAACCCTTACCCTAACCCTAACCGCCACGGACATTCAAACGTGATCCGGAAACTCCGCCCCTTCCAGATACTGGATGTTCTTTACAAATTACGGTTGCTGCAATCCAACAACACCACCACAATCAACGTGTTGAACTCCAACAGTTAATCCTGGGGCGTAGAAGAAAACAGCAAAGATTTATTGTAATTTTACCCTAGATTTGCTGAATTTTAGACCTGGGGTATACGAACAGTTAATGGTAGAGCTGCTAATTGAACGACTTAATTGGCAGACTTGTCAACAACCAACTTCAGAGTTAACTTGGAGTCTAGTATCAAGGTGACAGTAACACTTCGCCAAATACAGGATATGTGGTATGGCTGGCCGTTGCCAACAACACCACCAGCAAAGTTGTTTGAGAGGTCTGTGAGGCCGTTAAGATGGACTACGTTAATGAGCATATAACTTCTTCACTAAACAAGAATGACGTCAAATGTTTGTCATTTGGTTTAAAAGGTGGAACATCCCTCATACTATTGGCGCCATTTATAACAAACATCTTCATGGGCTTTGTCCTGCTTGCCATGGTCAGTTCTGACTACAAATTCCTCTGGCTAACGTATCGTGCATCATGCGCAGCATCGAATACTCAAATATACGAGCACCACGGTGAATTGAGGCGAGGCCTTGCGAATGAAGGATCATTGGTTAGCCACGACCAAATCCACTACCCAATGAAACGCATTATGTTCTATACTTCCTTGTAGGCGATGAAGCATTTCCCTACAAGAATGACTACTTGCGACACAATGAAGTGTTTCATTTTTTACACGCGTTCAGCTAAGTAATATGTATGTTTACCTTATTACGTCTGTCGCATTTTGGTAAGTAAAATGGTGAACACGTTGTTTGTGTGTCGGATAGTCTTCATTGTGTTTACACTCAAAGGTATGTAGACTATATTCCGATTATTACTGCATTACTATAGAATGTATGACTAACAACATTGGTGTATATCTTTTAGCCGATTTATTTATAAAATAACAATCATTTTGCTAATGCCCTAGTCACCAATCATCTGCGGGCGGTGTACAATATCTATATATTTTATAAACCAATCGTGAACAAAAAGCCGCAGGTGCTTCTGATGACCCGGACAACAAGGCACCGATAATTGTGCACCCACGGATAGAAAGCCACTCCTGACGTGATTTTGCACTTCGAACTCTGACAATATGCCGCTCATCCAAATTCAATGCAATTAACATAATATACAAATATAACATTTCATAAAGGCATTTTACAACAAGAACATGTATGCCTTTTATAACCTAATTGAACATAAAATGAGTCGTAATTGTTGTTAAATCAAATACAATGAAGTGGCCAGCAACCAGGCTGTTGTGCACTAGACGCCACAAAAAGGAGGTCAGGTTATAAAGCTAAAACAATTAATAAATCAAAATAGTATGTTATTTTAAAAAATACCATTACGTTTAAAGCCTTACATTTAGAATTTCATAATGTGTTATATAATGCTAATTAGCAATTTATTTATATCTAGTATGTTACATTAATGCATTTAACATTGTAGAAACGTTTGAAAAATAAGAAATGTCGCATTTTTCGACATTAAGCAAAACGATGTAAACATGACTTGCTTGATTACGCGCACCGAAATTCGCCATGCATAACGTGGTACATGGCCCGATGATAAGAAATGATGTACGATTATCTTAATTCTTGTAATGACAAACATTTTTTGCGTAGTAGTAGTGGCTTTTGTAAAACTCTTATAGAAATTCAGTGTTCCGACGCCGACCAACAAATGCCATAAAACATTGATCATCAAATTTTTTCAACCGTAAATTTATACTGTTGATGGGAGAAACATTTGCAAACTTGATTTAAGCAAATTGCACTGAAATGCTGTGGTTTAAGTGTTGATAAATACTATTTTTTCAGAGAACCAACTGACAGTACAGTGGATGGTCCAGAATTTGACTTTAGTTAGAGGGGGGATTTTGTCAACGGGGGGAGGGGGGATTTACGGTCAAAGTATTAGTCATTTTTAGCATTGCTTCGCCCTATCTCTATTAAAATGAGGCTTAAAATGAATCACGAGCGTTGCGAGCGAAAACAATTAAGGAAATTCAACGTTTGGGGCATAACAAAATCATAGGTCCGCGGCCGTTGGGGGGAGGGAGGGGCGCGGGTATGCCCCCCACTGGATCCGCTAGTGCTCACAGGCCGGACTTAAAATATTGATTGTTGACCCTCCAGCAACTGGTCTACTTATATTAGCGCTACCAAAAAATGTATTGGTTGTTTTCAAAACAATTTTTTTTCCCAAGAAGAAAAGAAAAAAGGGTGATCTTCATCCTCAAATTGAATTTGACTTCGAAGAGAAACATATACATTTAAAGTGGTCTTCGTTTAGCACCACACACATTGTAATGTATATGTTTCTTATCGAAGTTAAATTCAATTTGAGGATGAGGATCACGCTGTTTACATAAGTTTTCGTTGAGTAACAAATACATGTCTTCGTTCAGAACCATAAACTGTGACGTTTTGTTTGTACCCAGTGGTACCAATACGGCTCCAGCCCGCTGGGAATGAAATAAAATAAAACATGAATTTTTGATGAAATAAGTTTCCCTGGGAAACATTACCCCGATTCTTTTAGGAATGCATCTTAAACATACCAAGAACTCTTATTTTAAAAATAGTCGGCGGTAAATTTGGGTAAGTGAACTGGGTAAATAAAATAAAAAGTGAAAGTGAAAAAAATTGGGCTCGAGCGGATTCGACCCCGTGAAAATCATTAAATAAGTTCAAGTCCATGTTCTTTAATCCTAACGACTGTAATATTAGCGGACAGTACGTTATCTCTCTGCTAGAAGGTTTCCAGACGACTCGGCACCCATCAACATTGTCACCAAACAAAATTGACATCGCAAAATCGGCAACGCAGTTTCGGCATCCATCAAATTCGGCACCTTTTTTTAAAGACAATTAGGTACCTACTTTCATACTGGAGTGTTTTAACCCTATCACTCGTTAAAAGGGAAACACGTTTTGGTTTTGCGCAGAATGCTTTCATTTAGATCATGTTTGAAAGTTCATTTGCATATAGCAAATTTGGTGGATTTTAACCGAAGATTGTCAATGTACATTTACATTAATCGTTTATAGCATTATAATTCAGTTTGGTTATCACGACTCATTACTTCGTATAATAATAGAAATTATTATATTTTAGGTATATGCTATGTTTTTGGGCAGGTGGCCTTTGCGTTTCTAATAAACTCTGTACTTTCTTACTCGCTTTTATATGTGTTCTGTTAAGTATTTTGGATGTAAAGTTTTAATATCTATTTATTTCGCTCATTGAATTATGTTTAATAGGATTTATCTGAGAAAACGGAAATACCTCAGGAAACATAGCATGTGTGGGAAAATAGCAGCCTCGGTTTAATTGAAGCTGTTCATCAGTGGTCAAATATCTACCGACAATATGGTTCATGTGTCAGTGTAACACGCGATATATTTGCATGCAATGTAATGTCAAACTCTAAGAAATTGGGCTGTGAATCATGATACTATGGGTTCGAATACGGCTGAAACAGTATATATCTTTTTTGTTGACATGTCTACTCACTCCACAATCGTTGAATATTGTTATTGTTTCGAAATGTGTTGCTTTAGTTGCAACCATCTTCTCATTAGATTGTAAAGGAACACTCCACTTTCGTTTCGACATAATAATTGGTTTTGCTACATTTTGATGCAGTGCAAATTATACGCAGGTGAGCAATCAAGTACTGTAACTTTATAGGAGAACAAAACACTCGTGTATGTTTTGCGCCTATTTTAAATATTTATTTAAACAAGAAAAGTGTTCCGTCCCGAAGATTTAAACACGTGTCATCAACTTCGAAGTCAAACTCCTGTACCACTGAGCTACAAATAACGTTATAGAGCTAGATCGATATATTATGTTAACATATTAATCATTTACATCACTGCTGTAAAACAATGTCAAACTTACGAATATTATTGTTGTTCATGAGGAAAGCTCAGTACATGGTCCAATAAGTCAGACAATATAAAACGTTGTTTGTTGTCTTTTTTTATCAATCTTCATAGTATTTGTGTTCCTGGCTTAATGTGTTTAAGATAATCGTGTTTGTGTTTGTGATTCGCACTTCAAATGCATTATAAGGCATGCTTTATATATTATAATACGTCCAAAGATACCAAATCAGATATGCGTGAAAGAGCGCTTTTAAGCGTTGGGAATTACTTTTATATTGCGCATAGGTTAATTATTACCCTAAATCCGCTGTATAAGTGAGAGTGCGCGCTCTGTCAACATAGCTTTCAAGAAGGTGCTTTTTAAAATCATAGTGAGTGTGGGTATGATAATATAATGTTTGCGTTTGTAACTCCTTTTGGGTGAACCTTTTGATGCGTAGAAATAAACAACTGCATCCTTGAATTGAAGATTGTGTGCATGATAAATTTACTAATTTTGGTGCAATAAGCTATACCATATTGGAAAACAACCGCATTATTGATTGCATTTTGCTTCTAGGATGCATGATTCAGGGCTAAAATACTGCCAAAAGGTAATATACAGTACACTCCACGCGGATTCCCCACTTTCCGCAAAACTCCGAAGAAAATTTAAGCTTTGCGAGGAAACTCACGGTGGACACTATTTTGGTCATTCACAAAATTCCGCGGAGTTCCGCGGAGTTGATAAAAATCCTCGGAGGAAACCTTGAACAACAGCGACCGCTGAACTCGCTCTGACCGTCAAGCTTTATTGTTGTTTTTTTTGGTCCCCGGAGGAACTCCGAGGCCGTTATCGCTGTCAATCTTTAAATATATATTAAATTTTCTTTCTGTACGACTGCATGGACAATACAATCTTTTTCTAATATAAGTGCAACATGTACATTTATAATAACAGTTCAACAAAACAATCAGAACAGAACTGTCGGAATATTAAGAGTGCACATGTACGTACATGTACACGTAGTCGTACAGATTTCGAGGATCATGCATTACTTAAAAACACATAATATCGGTATACTGACAAGGTATAAACATGATACATGTACATACAATACTGTACTGAGAATAACAAGTGGATGTTGCTGATTTACGAATAGCCTTTACCTAAATGATACATGTCCGTGAACATACTGTTTGCTGTGGAAAGTAAACAAGGGTCCATGCTTAACATAATAACTATATACCGTTTTACTATTTCATGTGATTGAGAACATAAGAGAGAGAGAAAGAAAATGACATGAACATTTGTATACATGTAATGTATAATTTATGTCTATAACACTGTTTTTTACTCTAAATGTAGAGCACATAAATTGCCAGGCTAAATGCAGTTTTATATTGAAATCATCGATAGCCGCCATTTTGTTACCTCCGAGTTCCGCGGAGGAAAACCTCCGCAATTCGCGGAGTTTATCTACTGACGGTGTGTAAAATGTCCGTGGAGGAAAAATTGAGAAAACTCCGAGCAAAACGGACTTTGGAAATACTGGTAAATTCTCGGCGCGGAAAATTTTCCTCGGAGTTTTGCGGAAAGTGGGGAATCCGCATGGAGTGTACTGTATGTGTATAAACTGCACCCAAAATAGCCGTCTACACAATAGTTCATCGCAATACGTTATGCAAAAGAACAGTTGTTTGTTTCCACTAATATATCCAAAAAGGTAGACAAAACGTTTTTTCGTTAACATTTTTACCGTACAACCATTAGCCATTTATAAATGTGAGAATACTGCATCAAATGTAAACACTGGCAACACATACAAATTCATGTAAAAAATAAGTAGACTAGGGCTGGAAACATGCCCCAGACAACCGAAATTCATATGTTTGGTCTAAAATCGTCGACGAAGACGAAACCATGGTTATGATCGGCACAAATAAATACGGCCAGTCGGGTTAGTGGAAAAAACTTTTTAGGCCTTATATATACGACGATGTCAATGTCGTATAATATTTTGTGACACAATATATTCAAAATTCATATATTCACTAGTTTATCTTTATGCAGATTTTTATTTAATGGGCAGTGCCGAATTAACTAGGGTATATGGTGCCAAACTCGATGGCTGCCAAGTTATCTTGGGCCGCATTTTTTGGGTGCCAAATTGTCTGGCTTCCTGCTAGAACAGCCTGGTACCCTTCGTACGAATATTGATCATCTAGAGATTTAACACCAAACATCAACAAATACGAGAATGGCAATCATCCGTTATAAAAACATAATATGGGGATTGAGAAAAGTACATACTCTGCCTTTGAAACGCACTGGTGCATTTACTTTTATTAAGAAGTCCAACTAACTACTGAGACGGCGATATTTTATCAACTACTAGTTATATTTATCGTACCATGGACACTTGAAAGAATACGTGCACCAGGGTACGTATTGGCTTGGATCTATCGCAGAGGTAGTTTTCCAATATTTAATGAGCTTCGCTTACAACGTTTCTCATTGGCCGAAGCATAACTGGATTTTAAAGAGAGCCTAAACAGCTGCGCCAAACATCAGCTTCCACCAACACTATAAGTATCTTTCATGTGTTTCTGGTGTGGATAGAAAAATCCACCCGAGGGCGTTGTGTAGCATAGGCGGTGACGAGGCTTGCTCCCCATCCACACCAGGAACACATGATAGATACTTTTTCTTGCATATTTTATTTCGTTTTACTCTATGGGGAATAAACAATAAACAAACAACGCGACCTATTTCTTAATAGTACAACCAAAGCGTTATTTCATTCACCACCATCGTGACGTTACGGCTATGGGCCAGCGTGTTTACCAAAATAAAATCTTCGACGTTCGAAACTATGTGTTTTCATTAATTTCGGATATTCAATCAAGAGTTCGTGATAATCTTAAGAACAGGTAAAATATAAATCGATTGAGCAAACCGCTTTTCGTTAAAACACGGGATAATCTGTCTGGAATCTGCATAACAAGATGGGTGAATACGCGTACCTATTGAAGATCTTACCAAACGAGAGCCCGGCAATATTTATTCATTTTCATTCAGAAAGTGTTTAATTGTGATTTATTCACAGAAATATGTGAATTTATTACAATATAAATTTAAGAGATGTTCAAACAAAGAATGTTGTAAACAATGTAGATATGTCAAGTTTAAGGGCACCATGACAAAATGACCCGTACAAAAACTAACACACAGAACGACACAAAAACAGTTAAAACATCATGACGCAACAGACATTTAGAAAACTGACATCGAAAATGAAAAGGTAATATGTGTTTTTTAAAACAGTTGAAATGATTTCGTTGTGTCCGGATTCGAGGTCATTGCACTTGACAACGGGATTTTCCCACGGTCGGTAGTTAAAAAGCTTGCATTTAATTATGTCATATAGTTGAAATTGACAGCTGTTATTTACTTGAGGCGCGGTAAAATTACATGTCTAACTATTTTATACTATCCCTTTCGTTTAAGACCAGAACCCAGCCAAATAAATGCAATTTTGTAGAAAAGTAGCGCACGGGAAATCGTGACGTCATCGCACGCGACTCGTCTTACATGGGGGTTGTAAGATGACATTTTCCAGCACCGAAAGTTGATGCGGAAATCCTTATCCCATATGCAAGAATATATTTACTTTGTTACGTTCTGTTGAGAACTTTAAAATTTTAAGTTATGTTTTATTTCGGTATACATCTAAAACAATAGCGGTTGAACAAAAACTTAAAAAGCTAATCTTCAAAAAAACACAAAGGGGTATAATTATTTTAACTACAATGAAATATTTAAAGGTCACTTTAATATCAAAGTAGAGGAATGCTTCAGAAATGCGTGGAATGAGCTCTGTTTGCTTTAATTTCATGTGCGCGTATTTATTAGCACTATTAGCTCTATTGTGTGATGTGTTATGTATTTATTTTCAATTGTTTGTGATTTCTACAAACAGCTGCTAAGGAATAGTATAGTTTTATATGAATCAAAACGTAGAAGCTTTATACGTACGTTTATAACATAATTGTTTTAAAATTAGTAAGAAAAGAAGAATCCCGTTGAATCGTTCCCCGGAACAATCCCCCTTTGTGTTTTACTTTCGAGACAATTCCATTTTCTGTCATTATTATAATTATACCCAGGTGTTCGTGATAGGCAGACTGATATTAATAATTACAGTAAAGTCCGCTTATAGGGAACACGCTTATACGGAACATCCGGATATAACTGATTTTCATTCTCTAATCTTTACCAAGGAACTAGTTCAATATACGTTTATAAGGAACTCTGGTTATAAGAAATATATTTCCATGGTCCCGATTAGTTCTTTATAAGCGGGTTTTACTGTACCACAATACATTATTTTGAATGCCTAACGAGACAATCAATTGCATATTTTCATACCTGTTGTGTATATAATGCACAGTTAATGATCGCATACCATATATCGATAGGTTTACCGCTCTATTTAAATGATAATTAGAATGTAAACAAATCTGGTAAGAAGGGTTCCCATCATTCAAGATATGTTGCCTTTTAAAAATCAATAGGACAGCCACTGAATCCACTGTGTTTCGTGTGCATATTCAGTATAAATGCTCAGACATAGTCTTGGTTTGAAAAGTCCGTAAAGCAAGCTACATGTATTATATTTACGACACACATGTACATCTGTATTTTATATATAAATTACTAGTACTTACTGTTAAGCTTTACTTAATAGTGTCAATCTATGTTGTTCAGTATTGGTGTTGCATGTACAAGTAATATTTTGTTGTACTATATCACTAATATGTCTATACATTTATATAAGGAGCACACGGCGCGTGCGTCAAAGAGTACTGTGCCACGTGTATTGACGAGATCTTCTGTACGTCGTGTGTGAATGGCCGCTGGGGTGACCAATGCACTTATGAGTGTCAGTGTCTCGAAGGAAGTTGTTGGCAATCAAATGGACAGTGTAAATCTTGTCCAGACGGTTATTATAATGATGGGAATTGTATTAAATGCGAAACTGATTATTGCAAAAGATGTTCCCCGTATCGGCAAAGGTATGTCTACGAATGTGACGAGGGTCACCCGTGTCGGGAAAGGTATTGCTACGAATGTAACGAGGGTTACATGTTGGATAACAACGGGGACTGCATTAAGCCTGAAAAGGTGAACTCATGTATAGGAGTATACAATGCTAGCACGGGGCATTGCTCGGTATGCCAAAATGGCTACTGGGGATTTAACTGCAATAAACAATGTGGTGAGAACTGCTTAATCCCAACTTGCAACAAGAACGGTGGATATTGTCAATGTAAAGTAGGCCATTACGGTAATAAATGTGACAAGAACTGTAGCACAGGATGTTTGACCTCTGACTGCAGCATGTTAAATGGATATTGTGAATGTAAAGACGGATATTACGGTTTAAAATGTGACAATAGATGTAGATCAGAATGCGTTACATGTTCAGCCGATAACAAATGTGGCGCATGCAAATCTGGTTATTGGAGGCTTGATTGTTCATCTCGATGTAGCAGTGGCTGTGTGAACGGTAGTTGTAACCAAATGAACGGCACATGTGAGTGTGCAGAGGGATATTATGGTCCAACTTGCCAGTCATGTGGCAAGGGATGTGTTGGCGGAATATGCCAAATGACTGGAGAATGTTCTTGCAAGACGGGATATTATGGAAGCCGTTGTGACCAACCATGCGGTAAGGGTTGCGTAAAAGCAGCGTGCCATGTGTCGCTTGGTGTTTGCCAGTGTATTGATAACTTCTTTGGCTTCTTTTGCAATGAAACCTGTCAACCCAACTGTTTGAAATGCGATTCACCCACTGTTTGCACAAGATGTGCGAAGGGATTTTATGGCGAAGCATGTAACCACACATGTGGCTATGCCTGCCTCCATAATAGCTGTGACGTAGACGGGGGATGCCCGTGTAATGAGATGTTTGCTGATCAGCCATATTGCCAGGAATACATTGAGAAAAACGAAGTAGCCTCGCTGTTTAGTATGTCCATTGTTTCATTGGTCTTGGCTGGCACAACGATGTTTGTCTTTGCGGTGTGTGCAATCGTTAAATACAGGTATATTTATTACTATTATTTGACGAAGCAAACGTAGTAGTAGTAGTAGTAGTAGTAGTAGTAGTAGTAGTAGTAGTGGTGG
>Ga0224511_10001532_pt1 | contig 14137 bp, 9 predicted proteins | sample SF_May12_sed_USG_2_FD_169988 | JGI IMG/M metagenome (GOLD analysis project Ga0224511, IMG submission 169988) | Sediment microbial communities from San Francisco Bay, California, United States - SF_May12_sed_USGS_8_1 | ecosystem: Environmental > Aquatic > Marine > Sediment | place: USA...
TACATTTGAAAATGGAGTTCCGCTCATGCGCTAGGGGGCGTCAGTGGTGTGGCATCATTCATTACTACTGATGAACAGCTTCAATAAAACCGAGGCTGCTGTTTTCTCGTGCAGACTATGCTTCCTGGGGGCTTTCCCTTTAATCAGTTTATTTTTATCGTTATGTTTACAATGTTTTAACGTTGCATCAAAAGGTGGAAACTTTATATCGCCATGCATTGTAAGTTACAGTGTCATGCAGTTTGGGTGATATCTGTTTAAAAGGGGAAATTATTCGGATAGAAATAAAGTGCTGACATAGAATTTACAAATATTACATGAGAATATATAGAGAAAAAAAGACTTATGTTATATACATGTAGCATTAAAAAATTCACACTCATCAAAGTTGTTATGTGTATAATATAACGTCCCAACAAAAGAGAGGCAAAACATTTCTAGCACCTCAGTCGTTTCAGTTAACCGTTCATGTATTCACTACATGAATTCGTCAAGTCAAAATTGCTTCATTCTCCTCTACCGGAACAAAGAAATGTCTTCGTGTGTTGTCATTAACTGGTTGAAAATGACTTGACCAGACTGAGGCAGCCTTTCACTGGTGTCCAGTGACAAAGACTGTCTGATTCATCAGTGCATGGGGTAGACCTTACTCGTGAGTTTTCTACTCAACTGACGCAGGGTTGTTTGTTCATATTTTGTATGAGCATTAACGATGTCAGGTAAGGATGCTTTTATTTACATTTTCCAAGACGCATATCTTGTAATTATTGCAATCCAATCATTTAATGAATTAAAACAAACACCTTTTTTATTATAAAGTAGCCACGTATTTGTGAATTTGTAGAACTAAGTTTTGACAAGTTTTCGACAGGTACTGTTTATTATTTACGCATCTTTGTTAAGATACATAGTACTTGCATTTAAACAGATAAATAAACAAGATTTAACATATGGCATTTGAATCAGCATAATAAATGCGGTTTATTTACTCGATTATTGTAAATAAGGATGCTTTTATTTACATTTACCAAGACTCATATCTTGTTATAGTTGTGTTAGTTTCTAAGCTGTCAAATGTGTTTACATATGCACATATCATTCCAACGGTTTTCGGCATTAAAAATGTAAAGCAAAGAAAACGAAAAAAGAAAAGCTACGAACTGCAATTTTAAGATGTTATTATAATTATGCAACTCAATTTTTTTTCTTGGTAAGAAGATTGCATATCAAATTCTGTCATTCTTTAGAGATGGTCATACATATATTGCACAATGTAAATGTATTTGGATATTTTTTATATATACAATCCATTTTTAAGACAGTTGTTTATGAACTATTGCTCATACAAATATGTAATTTATATTTCCACTTTTGCATGAGTTCCATTGATTACACCAACGAAGCGCAAGTCCTCTTATTATTTCAGAGCTATACCGGAGCCCCGGTGTACGTGCCCCGAACTTGGATGAACTCCGACAGATGGGACAGGAGTTTGACTTCCAGATGTCGGACCAGGAACTGCTGGACACGTGTGGTATATGTCTAGTTTGTGTCACGTAAACAATGATACAATTATAACTAGAACTTAATAAACGTTAAACACACGTGGGGTTACACATTGTGATTTCAGTTATTGTCTGAAAAAGGCGTGTGAATTACACAGTGGAGATATAATCTATTCCTACAATTCCTACAGGTCACCTTAAGGCGACATGTGACATGTACAACACGGTGGACGGGCTCGTGCCGCCCTCACTTCCGGTCAAACATCCTCGAATTTCCGGCTATCGCCCGCATCCTGAGGAAAACACGTGTAATGCTTGGTAAACGCTTTATTATACCTGAGTATGACGCTTTTATGGATGAAGCTTTTCAATTATTGACAAAATATGAAAAAATATTGTCAAACTCTTATTTAACAAACAGAATGAACAACAAAAAACTACCAATGCATTTTGTAACCATACGTCCAAGAAGTATTCGTCAAAGGTGCTGAGATAATATTGACCTCTACCGCTTATTCGTTAACGTGTTAATATAATATCCGTAAAAATAACTTCTTTTTTTTCAGAATTAAAAATATTGCTTATAACACATTTTCGTCATAAGACTTTTGAAACCATCATTTTACATTTTAGTTAGTATATGATTTTTCCCCGTTTCTATGACCTTTGTGATTGCATCTAATAATTGAGATAATCAGAGATACTCGTTTAAAATCGTCATTATGAATGCACATATATTTATCAAAGGACGTGCTTGCGAATTGACATCCATCCATTGACTCATATAGTTAATACTATTTATAGGTCAATGTGCCGTGATTTGTATTAATTATTCCAGAGAGACAATCAAAGATTTAGAGAAATAGACACGATCCTTTTTTTATTTGAATACCAACATATTAAACACAAACATCTCTATTTTTTCTTTGAGTGAAGTTGCTACTGTAGTGTTATTATGATCATTATTATTATTGGAATTGTTGTTGTTGTTGATGTTGTTGTTGTTTTGATTATGTTGTTGTTGTTGTTGTTGTTGTTGTTGTTGTTGTTGTTGTTGTTGTTGTTGTTGTTGTAGCCCGATGTGTATATTCTATCTTGGCCTGCTGTGTACTTTCTATTTCAGCCTGCTGTGTATCCACTATCTCGGCCTGCTGTGTATCTACTATCTTGGCCTGCTGTGTACTTTCTATTTCGGCCTGCTGTGTTTCTTTTATCTTGGCCTGCTGTGTATCTTCTATCTTGGCCTGCTGTGTATCTTCTATCGTGGCCTTCTGTTTATCTTCTATCTTGGCCTGCTGTGTATCTCCTATCGTAGCCTTCTGTGTATCTTCTATCTTGGCCTGCTGTGTATCTCCTATCTTAGCCTTCTGTGTATCTTCTATCTTGGCCTGCTGTGTATCTCCTATCTTAGCCTGCTGTGTATCTTCTATCTTGGCCTGCTGTGTATCTTCTATCTTAGCCTGCTGTGTATCTCCTATCTTAGCCTGCTGTGTATCTTCTATATTGGCCTACTGTGCATCTTCTATCGTTGCCTGTTGTGTATCTTCTATTGTGGTCTGCTGTGTATCTTCTATCTTGGCCTGCTGTGTATCTTCTATCTTGGCCTGCTGTGTATCTTCTATCGTGGCCTGCTGTGTATCTTTTATCTTGACCTGCTGTGTATCTTCTATCTTGGCCTGCTGTGTATCTCCTATCTTGGCCGTCTGTGTATATTCTATCTTGGCCTGCTGTGTATCTCCTATCTTAGCCTGCTGTGTATCTTCTATCGTGGCCTGCTGTGCATCTTCTATCGTGGCCTGCTGTGTATCTTCTATCTTAGCCTGCTGTGTATCTTTTATCTTGGCCTGCTGTGTATCTTCTATCTTGGCCTGCTGTGTATCTTCTATATTGGCCTACTGTGCATCTTCTATCGTTGCCTGCTGTGTATCTTCTATCGTGGTCTGATATGTATCTCCTATTTAGGCCTGCAGTGTATCTTCTAGCTTGGCCTGCTGTGTATCTTCTATATTGGCGTACTGTGCACTTTCTGTCTTGTCCTGCAGGTACTGGAAGTGTGATATTCCGGGCGCACCGGAAGGGCTCCTGAAGGGAAAGAGGGTGGCCATTAAAGACAACGTGTGTGTGGCCGGGGTGCCGCTCATGAACGGATCCAAGGTCATGAAAGGATACACGCCGGAAGTCGACGCCACGATCGTGACCAGGATATTGGACGCTGGTAAATTAACCTGGATGACTTTGAACAATGACATGATATTAAATGATTATTTTTTCATTTGCCGACAATGTTAAGTTCAATGCATTAACAAGTGGCAACTTGTCGATTAACCATGTGTAATTGTGACTATATTTCAAGGTTGTAAAATATATATAACATGTCTTATTAACATAAACCTAAACTTATTTAAAAAAATCTTTTTTTTGAAAAACATAAAAGCGAAAACAGGAAGTTTAAATTAAACTGATAAAAGGGAAAGACTCCAAAAGCGGAACGCATCTTTGATACTGCGTTTTGTGTCTCTTTTTCCCCAGGCGGGCGGATAGTCGGGAAGACGAACTGCGAGCACCTGTGTTTCAGTGGCTGCAGCTTCACCAACGACACCGGACCCACCCTCAACCCGTGCGACACCGAGCGCTCGTGCGGAGGCTCTAGTGGAGGCGGCGCCGTCGTGGTAGGTCGCTTTCGTTGTAAACTCGAGGTTCCGGGTTCAATCCCCGGCTCTAACAAGGATTTTTATGATTATTTTTTTTTGTTTTGTTGTTGCAATGTTAATTCAATTCGTATAATTAACATACTGCACAATGTGTGACCAATGGTAAGGGTATACAGATACAGAAGAAGCATCTTTAAGAAGATACTGAAAAAATATAGAAAATCATTTCCGGCAACTAGGCGGTTATATGTTGTATTGAGCGTGCCATGTTTGGTGATGAAATAGCAGTTTATGCCACAATTAAACAATTTCCTGGAACATAGCAATAATTGATTGTGAATACTTTGACAACTGAATAACACCATTCTGTACAATGTGTTTCTAGAATATTTTAATTGATCCAGGTTAGGATCGGCGAGGCTGACATGTCGATAGGCGGGGACCAGGGTGGATCAATTCGCGTCCCCGCCGCGTGGACGGGCATTGTGGGATTAAAGCCAACCCACGGCCTCGTGCCATACACCGGCGTGGTTCCCATAGAAACCACGATAGACCACACCGGACCCATGGCCAGAACCGTCACCGACTGCGCTATTCTTCTGGAGGTGTTTTTTAATTGTTTTTGTGATTGATTGATTGATTGATTGATTGATTGATTGATTGATTGATTGATTGATTGATTGATTGATTGATTGATTGATTGATTGATTGATTGATTGATTGATCGATTGATTGATCATTTTAAGCACTTTAAACCATCTCTTTAAATACAACAACAAAGTTAAAATTGTGTTTTACCAGGTCGTTTAAATATTCCTATTTTACCTAAAAGCATTAAGATGTTTGTGTTAATTGCAGGCGATCGCCGGTTTTGACGACGACAGAGACCCGCGGCAGAGCTGCAACATGACTGTGCCGCCATACTCTAAGCAGGTATGTGCCAACTTCAACCGTTCAATCTTTCTGTAAGTATATATACTTTAGGCCATTACGCGACTATGTAATTCATGTTTAATTAAAAGGTTAAAACTTTATTAAATTTAGTTTAATCACCTTGGGATAACGTTATTTTACGAAAGCATCATGTTTCTGCATTAAATATCTTAAATTAACTACAAATATGCCGATTAAATAAATTACCTCACCTTTATTAAAAACATATTTTAGAGTAAATTAAAAAGACACACGTTTTACAAAAGATGATCATTGTGTAGTCATATTTTTCTGGTCCTCAGGGATCATGGAGTGTACATATATGTTGTTTACATTTGAAAATGGAGTTCCACTCATGCGCTAGAGGGCGTCAGTGGTGTGGCATCATTCATTACTACTGATGAATAGCTTCAATAAAACCGAGGCTGCTGTTTTCTCGTGCAGGCTATGCTTCCTGAGGGCTTTCCCTTTCATCAGTTTAATGAAAAATCATTAACTTGACAATGAGTCTTTATATTTAAATATCTGCAGTCAATGAGTCAAAAAGATCTAACATCAAAATTGTTTATTACTTAAATAAGACAAATGCAACCTATAATCTTGCAATTCTACAGCAATTTGACAGTTCACAAATGTAAGTGTTCATGTCTCCTGTCAGATATTGGTAAGCAGGTTTATCTTCTTCATGCGAATGTTCACGTCTAAGGGGACCAACTTTTGGATTTTTATTTATGGGCGAAAAAAGACACGTTACATAAATGTCATGTTGTTTTAAACTCATAAAACATCATCACACGTATTTTCTTAGAAGAAAAAAGGTCAAGTTATAATATTACAAAGTGTCCGCCATTTTGATTTTTAGTCAACATAATTTTTTCGTGATTCTGCACTGTTTAATTTTTATGACAGACATGATTATTTCCACAACTTATCAAAATAATATTTAACACACAAAACAAATAAGGCAGAACGAGTGGAAAAATCACGGCATCTTAAACACACACACAAAAACAGAACGCTGAACCAATGAACTAAGCGTGTAGAGTTCATCCAACACCTGTCGAAACAGCAAAAGAAATTCGATGGGTAGTTAATACAGCTAAGGCAGCGCTGATACTGTGATAGTATGAAAAACATTAACGTGTAAAGTATTGTTGTATGTGTAATCATAACGTGTGGTAAATTTCAATCATGTGCGTCACCAAGTTGGAAGCGGACCTGTCCGGGCTGAAGGTTGGCCTGCTGAAAGAGGGATTCGAGGGCTGCGAGGAGGACGTACAGAACGTCGTGCGGGCCGCAGTCGACCTCTTTAGGTCCGCCAACATCGCCGTGGAGGAGGTCTCCATGCCCCTTCACACACACGGTGGGCATTTAGAATGGCTTTGATATATACCCAGGCATTTAATGTACATTTCAATGTTGCTACTTAAAACGCACAACAAATTATTTATTCTACATTATGCCTTTTAAATGTTTGTCAAATAATTTCTATATTCAGTGTACTGTCTCTCTACGTATAGAACGGTTAACATGATTAATAATCTTTATGTATGTCATTTCAGGCGTTGCAATTTGGGCACCGATAAGTGTAAATGGTGCCTACCAGTGTATGGTTAAAGGATGTGGTATGGACATTGTTTGTTTACTCTGAACAGTATAAATATTACACATTTTATGAACATATTTAAAAGTAGGCCTATACAGCCTTCATGAAAACAATTTTTAGCATAACTATACAATGCTGTTTGTGCCATATTTGTTGCAAAGTTAGTGAAAGAAGGTTTGCATTAATAGATAACTATATGGAGTGCTATAAATTATCCTTAATGATTTATATCGAATTTAAAGGGGGCGGTTATCAAAACAAGGGTCTTTACGTGGAGTCTCTGATGACGAAACTGCGCGAGGGATACAAGGCTAATCCCCGAAATATGTCCGACAACATGAAGATGGTTGCTCTCTTCAGCACATACATGGAAAAGGTAGAACTGTCTTGTTTTAGCTTTCATGAGCACACCAAGCTTTAAAATGTTCTTAGTCTCCTTCCGTCATGCATTTTCTACACTATTTTAAACGTAAGGTCGCTTTTCTTATCGCTTGATAAAATTGAATAAAACATTACATGAAAAAATGTGCGTCCATAGTATTAGCAATAGTTTTGTTGGCTGTAATAATGGCATGGGTGTAAAAAAGGTTTTTGATCCTGTGTTTGAGCAGCAAATCCTACAGAGCTCGTTTGCTATATAATAATGTTTGCCTATTGTTTACATAGAACTACGGCCCTTTCTTTTATGCACGAGCTCAAAACCTCAACTGGAAGCTGACCAAGACGTACGATGCTCTTCTAGAAAAGTATGACGTCCTCGTGATGCCGACGCTTCCACACAAGGCACCGCTTCTGCCAAAATCGGATTCAACCCCGGCTGGTCAGTACGGCAAATATTTTCGGAATCAAACTGGTAGCCATTTTTTGAATAGATAAGTACATTATAATTAAATTTGTATTGCATCAAGCACAAAGTAAAACTCATTAATGATTCAAGATTTAAGGTGAACGTTTTGTATGCTTTCTTTATTTCCAAAAATAAAGAATCTACTATGGTTTGAAATTCGACAATGTTGATCAATTATTCAAAAGAACATATGTATTTACAGATCGTTTAAAGACGTCTCTGGACATGTTTAAAAACACGGCGCCATTCGACATTACTGGCCACCCTGCCATAACTGTGAATGCCGGCATGTCCGAGGGGCTTCCTATTGGTCTGCAGATTGTCGGGAAGCGGTTTGAAGACCTGAAAGTCCTGCAGTTCGCGCACGCCTTTGAGAAACTTAAATAGTGGCGAAACTAACTTAGTTTACTTTTTAATACACGCGTAAAGAGTTAAACAGCGACAAAAATGACATAATTTTTGGAAGAACACTGTTTTGTTAAAACCTAGACTGTTTAGTAAGTAAAACAAAAATCCTCGATTACAATATATAAGCTACTTGTTAGCGAATTTGTAAAACTATTATTTAACACTTGTTAAAGAATTATTTTTAAAATACATCTAAAATTACACTCAGAATTCGAAAGAGACTTCAATCATTGAACACTGATGAACAGCTTCAATAACACCGGGGCTGCTCTCTTTCCATGCATGCTATGCGTCCTGAGGGATTTCCCTTTTCTCAGTTTAAATTAACTTACTACAACTGGTGTTTGGTGCCTGTGTGGCGGCTTTAAAATGTCGTCCCGTATCTTATCATTGTGTAGTTATATTTTTTGGTCCTCAGGGATCATGGTTTGTACGTTGTTTACATTTGAAAATAGAGTTACGCTCATGAGCTATGGGGCGTCAGTGGTGTGGCGTCTTTCATTACCACTGATGAACAGCTTCAATAATACCGAGGCTGTTGTTTTCCCATGCAGGCTATGCTTCCTAAGGGCTTTCCCTTTTCTAGGCCTAATTTAACTTACTACAGATGATATTTAGTGCCTGTGTGGCGGCTTTAAAATGTGGCTTCGTACTACATCAATGTGTAGTATTTTGTTTTGGTCCTCAGAGATCATGGCTTGTACGTTGTTTACATTTAAAAATAGAATTCCTAGTCGCAAGGATATTTTACCCATAATCTTACTCATTAGAGACCTTGACCACAATCTTAGTTCCAAGTCAGTAAACTCACACAGCACATGCATCAACTGTCTTTAGGCAAAGTTGGGTTTCTATTGGTTGGTTGTATTGCTACACCAACCATCAGTGACCAGTGGATCAAAGAGGTACATTGCCATTGGTATATTATATATTATATTGGAATGATTTTAAAATACACATGCTTTTGTTTTCTTATTTATTAGGAACTATTCAGAGTTCAAACATTACCGTTTCGCGAGTAAAATAATGTATACATAAATGCGCGTTTGTGGAACTATACCATTGTCTCGAAACTTGTATCAACTAACTTGAAATTGAACTATCGAGTTGTTATAAACGTAACAAACAAACGCATAAATTGATCATAAATTGCCCAGCAATGCTATACACGCGAATGTTTCGTTTCAACCGAGTTTAAATCGTTTGCGAAGAAAGCCGTTATATATTAAGTTTTTTAATATCAAAAAAAAAGAATAACGAAACTAATATTGGGTCATTTGTGTACTTTTTTCACAAGCATGGTAGTTGAAATATTTTAGTTATTGTTTTCAAGCTCAAATTACTTTAGGATGTTATAATTCATCAGTGACCCATAATGCAGCTACCGGCATTCAGCTATTTCATTTTTATTGCAGTGCTTTGTAACATAAATTGATATGTCGCATTGTGAAATTTGGGCTTGTTGTATATAAAGGTTCGTTGTGTAACACTTTTATTTCTTATGCATTGTACATACGTAATAATAATATATACATGTGTATAATAATATACCTTGGCTTTCCATACGACTCATGAATACGGGTTGAAACATTTAGTTCCATTATCAATATTTACGAAGCTTGGCAACACAGAGTTAGGTAAGCAGATAAAACGGCTGATAGCACGCATGTTGCAAGAATGCAACCACTTAAATAGAACACCATACAATAAAAAGACCACATCATACCAAATACATTGTAAAAATGGTACTCGATGCTTCCTTGATTAGCTCTCAGCATATAAGGATATGTCTGGCTTCTCTCTCCTCTTAAACCTGGTTCAAAAAATGAGATGGATACCATCTGGAATGAGCGGTGGAGAGTGATCTATATAAGTTGGGATAACTTGTTTCGCAATCGACCTTAAATAAATAAGTTTAAGTTAAATTAAATTACAATAAAACGAAATAAAAGAACGTACATCGAGTTGAAATATACTTTTTGAATTAAAAGTCTTTTTCATAAGACGAATAAAGATAATAAAATATCAATAAGGATAATTAACAAAACACTTTTTCTTTTACACAATTACATACACCCACACACCTATTAACACTCCCTATTTTGGGACGGACACTCACTTATAATATTAATGTATTTGGTAGGAAAACAAAGTACATGTACAAGGAAACAATACTAATTTAAACAAAGGCAAATTTCTTTTCTACACAGTGATTTAAACAAAACCAAGTGAGAAAACATTTTTATAGTTAATAATCATGCAGTAAAACATATTATATATTTATAAACTATATCTTTTGTGTGAATATTATTAGAACTATTCTATGAAAAAGTGAATATTCAATGAGGAATTCGTGAATTTTACTATTAACGATCATATAGATTGTACATATTATACAGTAACAACACTGTTTTCACGCAGTATTTCGTAAGTTCCACGAAGCTTTCGTTACAACACTAGTCAACGGCGGGAGTGTTGTTGTTACTGTTGTTGTTGTTGTTGTTGTTGTTGTTGTTGTTGTAGTTGTTGTTGTTGTTGTTGTTGTTGTTGTTGTTGTTGTTGTATGATGATGATGATGATGATGCACAAAAGCGGTAGTTCATTCGACGCCCCTTCTTCCCGGCCAGTGTAACTACATGTAGTAACTACCGCCTGGTCACCGTCCTTTACGGTCACCTGCAAAACATACAAATGTGCGTCTTTACAATAGATCTAGCACATACTCGTAAAAAGCGACACATATTAAGCACTGGAGTGCTACTTTTGATAGTGACTCAACATATTTTTTATTAAAGGAACAAGTTCGGTACATTTCCACCTTAGCGTTTCAATTGCAGTTCCACGATGGTGTCGTTTTTGAGCTGGCCCACGACGATTGTATTAGTGCTTCTGTTGAAGCACACTGGCTGTGGTATAATTATCCGTTCCTTCGTCCCCGCCAGTGGTGCCACGCTATGTGTCCCGTCTTTTTTAACCACCACCTGCACCACGGTATTTAAAACGTAACAACACTCGAACAGGTGTTCCAGTGAAGTGACGTGGATACCACATAGATTCTGCAGTTCTGGATGGGTTAGAGTAGATAGCTTGGAACCGTTGTTCGTGTTCAGTGTAATCAGCTGGTGATTGGTGTAGTTTGTGATATAGACCCGGCTGCTATCAGGACTGACTGCACACCTATGGACAGTGTACTCCCCAGACTTGTCACTGTATAGCTTTCTGCCCCGGCCGCTTGAGATGTTATAAACGTGCAGGTAGGTGTCGGTGGTAATGTAGACGTTGCCACTATGGTGAGCCAAACCCAAGCATTCGTGCTGAAACTTGATACTTCTGGTCTTCAGCAACTTCCCTGAACCGACACGGAATAAGAGAATTTAATGTCGGTCTTCACTGTTTTTGTTCACTGAAACAGCCGCCTCGCGTTCTCCAATCAAACTGGCATTCTGGAGATTTCTCGGAACATCGCATGCTGATGTTACTTTATAGTTGCTATCCATTAGTTTGATTTTCAGATTGAAGTTGTCAACAAGAAGAAATTCTTCAGTGGCTAGTTTACATATTCCTGTTATGTTACATAGTTTCTGATCATCCGCCACCTTTACCGTGTGTAGGACAAGTTTCTTCACTTCAAACACGTTGTCAGCACCTGGTAGTGGTTAAATGGCTGAAATGACATTTTGTAGTCAACTTTGTTAGAAATGTCTTGCAATAGCACCATCGCTTTCCATATCACGTCATCACATTTGGCAAAACCGATGTATGATGTGGCTTCATTGTTTTTGCCTACATCGTTTAAATCATCAGAAAATTTCTGAAGCCTTTCTGTGATGTCATCAATTCTATCAAGGTCCGTCTGGATTTCCACGCCTACAGATGATTTTCCCTTTTCGATCTCAGAGATAGTGTGTCGCTTAAGTCGGTCAAATATTGCGTTAAATCGCTGGTGGAGAGACTCAACTTGTTGCTCGACAGTGATTCATGTGCATGTTTTAAGCCGTTCTATAGTTTGTGGGCTACCAGGACCATAGCCCCCCCCCCCCTGGTGGGATTTTATAAGACCTATATCATGTTGTAGCTTAATGTGGTGTCTACAGGATTAACCAAGTAATCAAAATGTATGAAGAAACTATAAACAAATAAAACAATGCACAAAACGAAGTAACGACAACTAAATAAATTCAGCAGGTATTAGGATTCATATTAGGCGTGCATAGCTCTAACATCTGCTAGCAATAACAGTAGAAATTTTAAAGTTCTGCAACAGTCTTGTTTGTGTATTTTAATTTATACATTTTGTAGCTTTAAATACAATTTGATAAGTATGAAAAAGGAACAGCTTGTGTAGTTCAAAGTTATTAAGCACAACATCTGGGCAACCAAGCAAATAGCAATACAGTCTGTAAGATGGTTTGTTAAAAATAGCACTAGTATTTGTATTTCCAAGTAGTTGCCGACATGTTAGTTAAAACAGTTCACGCTGCAAATCATTTGAACCACATTCTATGACTAGATGTGAGGCAAGGTTACAAACACATTGTCCACAGTTTGCACATGTTTCTTGTTCTTTCTTGGTAGTCTTGTCCAGAGTTTTGCAATTTTTAATACTATGCGTTTGTACATGTTTTTATCAAATATTTTAAAAACAACAGATGGAGCAATTGATGGCTGAAGTGTTCTGAACATATGAAAGTCCTCGCCGTTTATTATTCTATCTCTCCGGGAATATTGTTCATTTGTTAGAACTAAGTCTTTGACACGTCTCTTCCACTCTAGTTGACTAGGTAGTGATGTTGGGCTTATCAGAACATTGTGATGAAATGTCAATAATATGGTCCAGCAAAACGAGCGCGCGAAAAAGTGAGATATCTGATTGTATATCCACGTTTGTTGTGTTTCTTGATAACAATATCACCTTTTAAAATAAAAATAAATGATATCTGCGTACGATAGAACAGGATTGTTGCGAAAAATACGTACTCAACCCATCGTGTACTGCGTAGGGTCCAAAATCCCCCTGAATACTGTGAACCAAATGGGAGGGGTTTTACCCTAATGAATAGCATTAATATCTGTGGTTAGATTCATTATTTAGAATTGAACATTTTGCGGGTTATATATTTACACGAGCATTTTATTTACTTTTAATGTGGTATAAAGACATACATTGTGTATTTAACTGTTATTAGTATATGAAAAATTATCTGAGTGAAAACATTTTTTTAATTAAACTATTTACGTTCAAATAAATAGTTCGTAATACCGGTAGCTTGACCTAGATTGTGTAATGCTTAAACGGCAATCTTAGCATACAGTTTGTGTAGGCAATCGGAATCATAAGGCAATCCGAATCAATTTCGAAACTTTTCATAAAAATATCACACATGTGTGCGTTAATTGTATAAACTCAAGTTATTTCTAATCAAGTAATCTATTAGCAGTTAACTTGTGTCAAAACTTTTATGACAGCTTTTGCTTACGTCACACAGCGTTCATTTGACCCAGATCATCAGCAGACGATTTACGCGAACTTGCAAAAAACAACAGGCCTGTTTTTTTCAGTATTATCTAACCGGTGACAAGGAATGGGGCCAAAGAAGAAAAAGGTAATTTGCAAAATGTACCCACATCATATATCTTCACTTGCAAAAAAATGGTGTTTCAAATATGCAAGCATATTTTTTTACAAGCGAAAGTTGTAGTACATGTACCGGAAGTCAATGCGAATCAGCTGGCCACAATTCTAGGGATCATATCAACATGTTCTTTGTACAAGTATTATCGGTAATTTCACTTTTGGCTGCCAAATTTGGACTTGTTTTACTTGCAATTGTTTCTACTGTTACAACATAAGATTTTCATTCGTATGGAATATTTAATAACCTTTCAATATATATTAAAACTGTCAAAAACAAATGCAATGATTGTCTAGGCGAGCCTAACTTAAAACAAGAGTGCAATGGTCCTGTATTGCCTACCTACTACAAATTCAGAGCAATCATTATTGTTTTCTGATATAATTTTTTTTTGATATTTTAGATTAGTTATTTTATGTTTTCATATAAATTCCATTAGTAAATTATAAGTCTAAAATTGTCAATGTTCAGGACTTTAGCCTGCCTTACATGCATGTAGTCAGTATTGACTTTTGGCAGTATAAAGTTGAAGTTAAAATTTATTATTATATATT
>Ga0224511_10001533_pt1 | contig 14135 bp, 10 predicted proteins | sample SF_May12_sed_USG_2_FD_169988 | JGI IMG/M metagenome (GOLD analysis project Ga0224511, IMG submission 169988) | Sediment microbial communities from San Francisco Bay, California, United States - SF_May12_sed_USGS_8_1 | ecosystem: Environmental > Aquatic > Marine > Sediment | place: USA...
GAGCGAGGCCCCAAGAGAGAAGACTACTGCTGTTTTATTCGAGTTAAACTCAGGATAACTCTAGTCTACGTGTTGGCAAGGTTCTTCCACGATTAAGCGCTATACACATCACTCAACCTAAGCGAACGCTGATCTTTGATCAACTGCATATCACCCGGTGAGATACGTTTCAACTTAGATCATGTAGACGTACATACACATGCAATCAAGGCACATCAGACAGGTGTCGGGTTAGATAGATTTGTACAAGTTGTTGGCATGCCCTCCATCTTTGCCTGGGTGTCGAAGAGGACCGCTGTGCCTCCCCGCGTGTGCAGTTAGCTACTTGGGCAGTGTTATGTTAGAGCAGGGAAAGATCGAGATTGTTAAACATGTGGCAGTGCATGGAGTTAGGCCCTGCATGGGCTAGGGGCATGCATGAAGTAGTGAAGATAGATAGAACACATAAAAAGATTCACTACAATACTCTCATGCAGTTTTAAATTGGATAAATTATAATGGGTCTGAAAGCTTTATAGGCCCAACGGAGGCGTTAGCAAGCATCACAAAGAGAAGAAGGCAATCTGTCTCACCTGACTGAGGTCACGTATATTGAAAGTATAATGAATCTTTGTTGGAGTTGGCAGCATTTCATTACACATTCTATAGTAAATGGCTATGCTGCCACTGACGAATGAGAAGAGAGCGTCCTTGACTTCTGGCATGAAATCACCTTCATGAAGGAATTTGCCAAGCTGTACCTGGTAGATATGCTGTAGTGACCGTGTCGATGGCGTGGGCAGAGCAAGCATGCTGCAGTAGACAACTCCTCATCAACTCAGGTAACTATTATTGTGATTCAGGGCTATGGAAATGACTAACTCATATCCCATATCTCATTGATTGGTCAGTTGATTGATTGGTTTATTGATTGATTGATTGATTGATTGATTGATTGATTGATTGATTGATTGATTGATTGGTTGAGTGATTGATCGATTGATTGAAACATTTATGTAGACTAATAATCAAATCAAAGTACAAGTGCCGATGGTACTTTTTTTTACAGTTAAGACTAGTTATAGTTACGATTTTATCATCTCAACGCCACATGGTTTTCTCGCTACTCCATTCCAGAGGAAAGTTTTGCCTATTTATATTAGGCTGACTCTGCGAGGGTAAACCCATCAGTTTATCAGAGCCGACTCATGCCATGGTTATGGGAATTTAAATTTTAATTAAATCTCTGATCTAGATGTCCAGAAGACAACTCACCAGAAATGTTTCAGCAGTCTTGGGGTAACAGCATTCCTGCCTCCCCCTGGTGGAGCGCAAGCGGCAACAAATGTCAAGTCTGACGTGTGTTTCCATTGCAGCTTCTTAGTATCATAGAAACCTATAGACAAAAATCCAGTGGCAAATTGGTAGGGGATCTACTGAGTTTATTAACATGAAAAATCCCGCTGGCATAGGGTTGCATTGATTTCCGGTTTTTAGTTTTTCACCAGACAATAACTTTATAAAAAAGATAAAGGCTGTTCCCTTAGCCAACGATTACGTGGGAAATTGGCTGTTAGAGAGCATTGACTTATACCGGCAATGGTGTAAATGAGGATGGCATCACCCCTCTTCCTCCCCGCCTTCACGCTCTGAAGAGAGTTGAGCATCCATTTACTGCTGGATGAATGGGGAGTTTATGGAAAATGCCGTGCTCAAGCTGTTCTGAAACTGGGACCTTCAGCACTAGTAGCAAGCACTCTAATCGCTTAGCTAGTGCCTACCATTAACTCGGTATAACTTTATACTGAGGGTAACAAACTAAGTACATCAGGGTAAGTAGATCGAGCAACATACCTCCCATGTCGAGGAACTGACGCAGTAACTCCAGAGGAGGTTGGGCACCATATACTTCCGGAGCCGGCATGTTCAGGTCATCAACGAATACAATCACCTGCCATAAAGAAATACAGTGCTCCAAAAACTCTGATACAACAAACTGTCCTACTACGCGAGCCTTCGTGCAGAAAAAGAATAGTGGCAACTAATGTAGTATTGTCAAATGATTTTATACTGGAACTTCCTCAGCAACATTTCAAAAGAATTTTACAAAATCCTGATCACCCTTTACTTGCATGGTAGGATTGCTTTTAGTAAGAACAGAATTCAATGTCACAGTGTAGCAAAACAGAGAGCATCAGCGCGAGTAATCAGTAGTCCAACTTGCCTGGACTTCATTATGATGTCACACAATACAGTGTACTGAAACGAAGACCCACTAAGGCCATTATTGTTACACAGTAGTTAAGGATGACAAAGAAATGTTCCTTTTAACACACCTCTACATACCACGGTACTGAAAGAGAAGTAATGGCTGATGTTTTGATATTCTTACCTTACGGCCGCGTGGTCCAACCATGTTGTCCTTGCCTTTTCTAACCAGTCGCTGAATAACCTGACTACATGTTCTCTGGATACTTGTCTGGGCAGAGAATTGGATGAGGGAGGACAGAACTCCTGGAGATGGTTTCACTTTATTAGAACCGAATAGGTTCATACTCTTCTCCACACCAGAATCTGAATGAAATTACAATTCTTTTATGCTTCGTATCTCTGTGACCGAACAGCTTTCAAGAGTGATGCAAAAATTGGCCTACTGAGCCTATTTTTGACTTAACATTTCGCAGGACGTGTCATTAGGAGACTTTCTGCTTGCACCCACGTGCCCCATGGAGAATGGAACTCTATGGTTTACTGAAAACTAGATTCCCAACTAAACGGATAAGATTAAACAGAAAGGCTTACCAGAAACCAAGCCCACACAAGCTGTAAACGGAAACGAGTATCTAAATAAAAGCTTACCATCATCAGGAGTGTCACTACGAGGAGCTGTGAAAACCCAAGAGATGAGTTCAGTTATAGTCAGTTGCTTCCATATTTTTTATTCCAATTATCCTCTAAATGTATTATTCCCTGTGCTGGATCATTGATTGTGCTCCCTGGTTAACACGGGGACTTCGTTGGAGCTCGGTCAGCGAGTTGAGGTTGGCTGCCCTTCCTGCCACCACCATTGACTTTTCTGGGATTTGAACTCATGACTCACCGCGTGAAATAGTGTATTTTAAACCTTAAGCCACTGCTCCCAGACTGTGAGAGACAAGGGAGCTCTAGTGACAAGGGGCTAAAACACACACTTTCTGCACAGAGAGATTTGGGTGCGAAAAGTCTATGATGGCGGTAGGAAGGGAGTCCGACCTTAGTTCCGCTCCTGAGCTCCACCAAAGTCTTCCTGTTGAGCAGGGGCAAACTCCATGACCCTGCACAGGGATTCATAGTGTAGAGTACAAACGCAAGCAAAAAACACACAGTCATTGGGGCACTGATTACCAACCATGGCGAAGAAAGCTTACCGTCATTTCCTTTAGTCAATGTCATGATGTTCTCCATAAGTTCATTGTGTTTATCGGCGAAATTAAACACGCTGCCGAGAAGGGAATCGGCTTTAGTGCCTGTACCTCCTTCCTTAGAGAGCTCTTTTATCATGTGCTGTATGAGGGCTGATTTTCCTACGCCAGACTCACCTGGAAAGCAGATAACCGAAGCTGAACCAGAAATACCTTCTTTACATAAGAAAGGTCGATCAGGACACATAACTGAAACCTAGTTCTCTGTTAGGACGTAACAATACTCGTTTCGGAACAGTTCTCTCTTGGGAAAAAGTTTCCCAAGCAAGCTCTCTGTTTTGATATACTCACTTGAAAGCAGAACAGGGTGTTTATCCAATAGAAGTAAAGCCATCAGGAATGAGTACCTCACAGAGTCCACTGTTGGCACAATCTCATTAGAAATGGATCTCTGAAACCAAGTCAATAGTGCGAATAATGTTACAAATTTATGACTAACGATATTCAGTGACGGTGACTGGGGTGATGGGCTTAGTGGCTGTAAGTAAGGTATATCTGGTTCATATCTTGTTAATCTTAATGAGCTATACAACAAAAGTCAAATCCAAACATTACACAAAATGTGGAGTTGCTTCCCTCAAAAAGGGAAATACAACTTCGCATAAGCTTATTCACTAATGGCAGGGTGGGCAAATTCCTTTAACAAAATGTATGTTCGTTTCCATTAACATTCTTGGTGGGGGTAGAATACGGGAGGGGATGGGAAGGTGAGGGGCTATTCCCACCGTGTGGTGGTGATGGTGGGAATGAAGCTCTCCTAGTGACATGATAGCAGACTTCTCAATCAGAGTTTGAGTAGTTGGTACAAGAGTATCCCACAGTACAAAATTTCCAGACTTCATATCAACAAAGTAGCTGTAAACGGTCTTGTTACCAGTAGGCAGGCGTACACCTGCAAAGAGACCCAGCATAATTGTTAACCATTGATATGAATGTATGGATTATAAGAATTAGTCAGAAGTATAAGACTGATCCCGAGGGGGTCTCATAGAGTTCTGACATCATCAAAGCAAAACAGATGCATTAGACTCACTGTAAATTGTATGGAACGGTACAAAACTCTGTAAGATAAATAGGCACTAAAGCAGAAGTGTTTGCTCTTTCACACGAAGAAAAGTCAATATATGAGATAATAGTAGCAAGCCCTGTGTAGTTTACATCTATTTCATGAGTAAAATGATTGGTGGAATTCATGCCTAGGTAAAATCTCGTTGAAAGAGAGGGGAGATCACTCACCTAAAGGTGGCTCAACATCGAAGAGCTCGTGAACAAAACTATCAAAATCATAGCTGACATTGTTCTCCTGCCTAATCTCTCCTCTCTGAATTATTCCACCTGAAAAACATATTTGAGAGTTAGGGTGCTATTTACCTCAGTAAACTCAGTCATGATACCTCAGTGGGAGAACGAATGTATCCCAGCGTCTATCCTCTCTGCGGTCTGCTTTTGATTTCCGGCCATGGCGGAGTATTTCAGAGGATTACCCCTGATCACTTGCGCTCCCTTGAACACAGGTCTGGGAGGACCAAAGGCAAGGACCAAGGACCACTGCTGAAACAGTGGTTAGTAGCGGAGTGGTGCCACCTCAGAGAAATCCCTTCAATCTCATAATGACCATGAAATGCCTATGGGTAAAACCTGGTGTACGGCAAACACACCAAAAGCCTCACTACACATGCACTGATATTACTGACAGATGATGCAGACATACCGTCATCATCAAGGTTCTCATCCCGTTTGAGATTTCCGCCAAAACTCCAGACAAATGAGAAAACATACAGTTTCCCCAGGAAGTTATTGAGACCGGATGGGTTCTTCTGGGGGTAGTAAGGGTCATCACTGCAATCGGAGAATTAGAAAACAAAGGGTTAGTCAGAGCGGAAATGTGAGCATGAAATCTTTAAAATCCTGACTCAGGCTCGTGTGGAAAAGCTAAATGTAAAACCGAATGCAGACAACTAACCCTCTAACAGCCGAGAGTATAATTTTGGCTTCACCAGCTAATCTACCCAAAACATTATAACATTGAGTACACATCCAGGCTGTGCCTCAGCAGCCCTCAGATCATGCCCAGAACCTACAATCTGAAACAACACAATACCTGGGCTGCTTGAATTTCTCATCCTCAAACGAAGGCATTGCATTCTTTTTATTCTTCTTCTTGCGTTTTCGCCCACCACTGTGATCCGAATGTTTGGAGGATACTGAGCTGGCGGCTGAGCCAGGTCGTCGCTTGTTCGGTGTGAGATCTGGTTTTTCTAAAGCGGTCAGGAAGGTAACACTCATCCGCAGGGTAATTATTTAGTTTTTTCATCATGATAAACCCTTTGGGATGATTTGGGTCTGGAACTTTCATCCAAACTCCAGAGGATCTTAGTGATCCTGCCATATTTCAGAATTGCCAGACCAATGAACTGAATACACTATCTGTTCTTCACCATCGGTGCAATGCAGCACTGATTCAATAGAGACAGGATCATCCATCACAAGCTTTAGAAGGCTACATCAACCATCCGTCACAGAGTTTACATGATAGCCACTCATGATGCACGGTTTATATGCAAAAGGGAATTCATTTGATTATACCATTGACATGAATGTATGGATCCACGATCAGTCCACAGTACATGTACAAGGTTGCCCCTCCCCGTGGACAGTGTCAGCGACCCGGAAAATTTCAGGTGCTCTTTAACACAAAGAGACGACTTGTGATATAATTGTAGCCATTCCTGTGTCTATTTGTGATGCCGCAAGCAAATGAGTTTGCTCGGTCTGGAGGTCGGCAACTGCCAATTCATATACTCATACCAACGATTTGCAATGTACATGCGAAAGAGAATTTTGTGTGATTATACACCAACCTTCTTTTGGCTGAGCGAAGCCTCCATTGTTAGCAAGAAAATTAATGAAGGAGGACATAATTCCGCAGAGGCAGGAAATGAGAGATAACTCCGGAGCTGGGACATGCTGGTTCCTGTACTGAGTTCTCCAAAAATCATAACCCCGTTCAGTAGAATACTCAAACAGCTTGAGCAGGTGCTGCTTAGCATCATCGGGCAGGTCTCTTGGCAAACGCTGCAGCCATGTACGAACATACGGTTGCCAGCCTAGCTCCACTGGGTCAGTGTACACCATAGCACAACGACTAATGGTAGCCGGACTGGCTTGCGAGAGATTGTCCACCTCAAATAGCAGGCGCATCCCATCGGGTAACGAGATTCGTTCACCGTTCGCCAGACAGAGCACCTTTGAGTCATCAAGAACTGTGTTTAGATTTTCCACCCACATTGTGTCCACTGGGCCATCTAATACCAACCTACATAACAATAGTGTTATTTAGGACAATGCGAAAGCAAACTCTCTGAGTACCTAGAGATCACGAATCCTAAGATCCAAAACCAATGTGTGGATTCGTCTAGTTAGCGATTCAGAACTTAGAGGCTCTCTGCCCTAAATGGATTTTTTGCTTTTGTAGTTACCTGCAGAGTTATAAAACCACTGCGGTCATGTTATTCCCTGAGTGTTTAGACCTAGAAGGGGGCTCTCAAGTAGGGAATAACGTGGCCACAGTAGTGACATCACACTTCAGATATCTAGTGCAGAAACCTTTTAACGAGGCCTGAGTGCATTTGTTTAGAGAAACTCAGGCATCAGGATCTATTAGCTAGTGAGGGGTTATAATTTCTATCCAGTCCCGCTGCCCCAGTCTTACCAACGCCAGTTCCCCACGGCTTTATCTTCTTCTTTCTTGTTGTCATCGTCAGCAGGTTGAGATGAAGCTGTCACAGCCGTGAACGAAGAGTCTGGCCGCTACAGAAAGAAGCAGTAGCTTAGTGGAGAGCGTACTGGGCCTTGGACTCATAATCCCTGGTTCAAGTCCCGATTCGAGCAAAAACTTTGTCTTTTGCAACACGCTCGTCGGTTTCGGTTCCCGACGTTAAACGAAGGAGGTCCATCCATAGAGTTACCTTCTCTGGGACATGTGGATGCAAGCAGAAAGTTTCCTATTGACGGGCTCTGAGAAAAGCTGATCAAAAACTCAGTGGGTAAATTACTGTGCATCCCTTACACTGGTCAGGGTACAATAGAAGACACAGGGAGGGAATCAATTAGCTTTAAGTACGTCGCAGCGGTTGGATTTCTCGGCGATCTTACCTCAGGTTGTGTCCTTGTGCCTTGAGGTTTTACAGCTGGAGTGGCTTTCATTTCAGTTACTTTTTGCTCTGTTGAAAGTTCACGAGCAAAGCGTCTCACTGTGGAGGCAATCAGACCATCACTCCACTCAAAGGTATTTGGGTCTGATTCGCCATAAAGCTCACCTGCAACGTACAATTGATAGTTGGCCTATTCTCAAAGTCTCAAAAACCTCAAGATTTCAATTGCTGGTATCAAATGGCCGTGCTTTCAGCCTGAGCTTTTGGCACAGCCATATCTCGCGGCGCTCACATCAAAGGCGGCATGGCCGAACTCAACTCAGACCGTCAACACAACAGAGACTTTGGCCATGAAATAGGAAATTAACACGGAGATGTTGGTATTTGCATTGATTTCTCGGCTTACGCGCTGATGTTTGGAAAAATCTCTTGCAGGTGCATACTGCACTTGTAGTTACACAAGTCTGATTAGAGGAAATGTGTAACAAAAGTATAGCAATAGGGTTTCAGAGTGCAGTTTTTCACTTCTATCAGCGAGTGCTATTTGCCATTATTGCACAATGACAGAGACCCGAACAAAATGGACAAGGGAAAACCCAGCGAAGCACTTCTTATAACTTCATTTTTCTCCAATATTATGTTCAATTCCGAGTTCTACTCGATGTTATGAGGGAGTAAAGACCATTAGGTTAATAAGTTTCAGTAATTCGATCCCATTTTCTTTCTATTTGGCCCATTGGGACTGCAGTTACGCGAGTGACCTATATTCACTATTTTGAAAAAATACCACTCGTTATCACCACACTGGATGTGGAGTTGCCTCCCTTTAGGAATGGGAAACACAACTCCGAAAGTGCATCTACCATCGACTGTGCCTTAACCACTTTAAGAATGTTATTCTGTTGATATAGTTTTTGCTTTTTAGAAATGATGTTCGTCATCGGTGTAATATGAATCATTTCAATTATTTGATTTCGAAAAATGATAGTTCACTGTAAGCATTCTGTTGAGGTAACCGTTGATGGTACAAGGTATGGTAACAGCTATCAAGCTATAATACGAACCTAGCTTGCTACACTTTGGATTGATGACAAAGCTCTCCACATGACCCTTCTTACTCGTTCTTAGCATTTGCTACAAAAATCAGCAAGAGATTTTGCAACGCACTGCAAACCAAGATGACATCACACATACAAAGAACTGCCCAAGTGCAAAAAAAGATTTATGCACATCAACCCATAATGACAAAATAAATAGATAAACTTGTCACTCAAAGCAAGGCTCACACCTATCGACAGTGTGCTGACTGAACATTACGTAAAGAGTGAAGTGACATGATCTCGATGCCTTCTACAAGAGTATCCTAATAGTCTAGACTCTACAAGATCTTTGAAAAGGACACTTATATATGGATAGACATTTAGTTAAAAAGTCTAGATAGATGACTAAAGCAAATGAATGAACCATTATGAACCATCCGGACAACATAGACTACATAGAGGTATTATTATTACCAGACTAAACTTTAACACTTGTCTGTGTTGTGGTCTTAACCCCTGGTTATAGAAGATGGCATTTAGGGTAAGTATATGAAGATGGGGGGGGGGGGCTATCGAAGAGTTAATAGACCCACTCGTTAGTGATATATAAGAACATTGTGGGATCTTCAGTGAAATGACTACATTGGTACTGATAACAGTAAAGGTTGTTAGCACATGAGTCATTACACGAAAATGAGTTGACCAGTGCAGTGACATATATGTCACTGGCTAGTGGATATGTATACACAGATAGACCATCTGAAATACCAGAAAAAGGTGGGGACAAAACCACAAGCATCCTCGAGCACTCAAATCAGAGTGGCACACACTGAATATTTTATGCTCGGGAAATTACATGTTAAACTTAACATCGGAGTATCGGATTCGCAGTAAAATATGAAATTAGGAGAGGAGCCAACTGACCCCCAGTAAAACGTTGCGGAGTTGGGTTTCCGTGCCCGTAATCAGAAAATGGCCCCGAATTTATTTCATAGGCGCACAAACCCAGACGAGTTCCCAGTTCGTACCAAATTTCTTCCAAATTCTGTACATGGAACGCTTTCCTATTTCTAGTTCATTTATTTAAATAAGTCTGCCGCAGCTGATGTTATGAACTAATATATCAAATATATTCACGTATTTGCACTCAGTTTGTGCGCTGAATCCCTACGAACACTGATCCAAAGTGAACAATGTTTTCACCGACTGAGCGACTGGCTAACTGGACAAGTCATCATACGCTAGAAGATGGAATCCATTAAATCGCGGTTCAGTAACATGATACGTGTATAACTCCGCAACCTCTTTATCGTTGCCCAGATCACAGTCTGAGTTAATCGCATACATGTGAAATGTGTTCTTCACATTCGGTTTAATGGGGTATATATAGAACTATCACAAATTGATAATGAATGCTTCATTTATATGGGTCAGTGTGCAGCACTTTGACCGATACAGTGAAAAAATTACCAGGGTGCTCGAGACAAAGGCTTCATCCCCCTGCAAGTCAATAATTTACATAGAATAGAAATGGATGGATTGGGTTAAAAATACTGCGCTTGCAACCGTGAGAACCTTGCTTCAAATCCAGCTCCCGGTCAGCCACCGTTGAGAGCTTAAGTGCCCCACATTTATCTTAGCTCCTACCGGTTTAATGAGCTTCAGGCACAGGAGGTTCATTAAATAGCATGGCAAGATGCCTGAGTAGTTTAAAAAGAAAGAGATGAAAAATTTCAAATCTATAACCTAAACAGGCACATTCCAAACAAACTGACAACGATGAACTAATGTCACAATATAGTACATTGGACTAAAGCCACCAGATCAATCTCATTACATTAGATCTTATTGTATTTAGAAGGGAAATAAAGCGATTTGTGACTAGATGAACACTCACCATAGTATTTGCATTACTCAGACCATCGGACACTTTGCTGTCACTCTGCATTATCTCATGTATGGCAGGAAGCAGGACTAGCGCTCTCTGCAGGATATTACGTACTGTCGTTTTCCCTCCACAGGTTGGCCCTGTCAATAATTGCTACTTGCTAATGGTTGTCCCATTTGAAGGCTTTTGAAAGACTTTGCAGTTACCGATCAACGGCCATCATCTCAAAATGGTCATGATCAGAACTGACTCGATGGCCGTGCATACAGGCTGAAAGTGGTGGACCGTTATGTCTATCATACAGTATGAATAGGCTATCTATGAACTCACCAACCAGCATAACTCCGTGCCGTACTTGCAGTTGGGAATACAGTTGTTTGACCTTTACTACTTGAGAAGGCCACCATTGTAGTCCAAGATCCCGTACAGTGATGGACAGGGCTTTCTGTAAAGGTGAAAAACTCCAGGTCATTACAGTTCATCTCTCTGATAAGTATTAGAGAGGTTGCAGAGCTCGCTCTCGTACCCATAAATGGAAAATGGCCCCAAACCGATCTCATTGACGAGCTACTGTACTTTCGCACAAAATTTTTCAAAGATTTTGTTTGACGATACTTGAAATGTTTTCTTTTCTCTAGTTCAATCATACGAGACTGTGGCATTTATTGGCAACTACGGATGTTATAAACTGATATAATCAGACATATTCACATATTTGCACCAATATTGTGTGTGCACTGAATCACTATTAATACCGATTCGAAGTGAGCAAGGTTTTCACTGAGCAAGTCTTTATACATCAGTAGGTGGAGTCGCTGGAATTCCGGTTCCGTAGTGGGGTAAACAACTCCGCAACCTCTCTATTGACAGTACACGCAGAAACCACTTTTTCCTTTGAGATTGAGGCTGAACAAAGGTACTATAGGCCTAGACAATGAGTTATCTTCTCCTCGAGGGAAAGATAACTCATATGACAGTTAAGTTAGTCGATATCTAACCGATCAGGTCCTGCATATCCTATGATGCATCTGATTTTCTTACCTCCAGAGCAGCCTGGTCAGGTTTAGGAGGAGTCATACCGGGGAAGAGGTCAGCAAGTAAACTCTCAAACAGTGGTACATCTTCAGCAAGGAATTTCGGTAAGTTAGCATCTCGTAGTGAGTGGATCAGTATATATGACTCATCCAGGTCAGTATCAGCCACCTTCTTCTGCCTGTAATGTGTAAAAGAGCGGATTGTTTTTATCATTCCAGTATTTAAATCATGCATAGACACTAATGGGTTGGTCACAATAGCTCAGTGGAAGAATGGATGTATCTCACTGTCTGTCCTCGCCATGGCCCGGGTTCAATTCCCTGCTATGGCGGAGTATTTCAATGGATTTTTCCCTGGCTGATCACGCTCTGCCAACCCTTTCTGAGCCAAAAAATGGCTCAATCTCCCCTTATTGGCACCAGATAACCTGTGGACATCAAGGAAGAAGGCCGGAGTTCAACCGTGGACATACAATGGCTTTTCATGGTATTGTGGGATAGCACTGGTCAAGGTGGTTTCCTGTTGCCTTCCACAGGTTCCCGGTTGGGGGTCAGTTAACCTAAGCCATTGGTTTACCTGTCAAGTCCCAAAAAATTGTCTACTCTTAACAAAAAGAGCTTGATCTTTGACAGCCATGAAGTGATCTAGGCCCCTATCCACTGGTTGGGATTTTCATTATTTTGACCTTGGTGCTCCGAAGCCACTTTAAAAATTTGGTGTGAAAGGCTTGCTGAATATAACTCCGCCATCCATAGATTGCAAATCCGGGTATTTACCAACTGAGCTATCTTAGCCCCCACTCTGATAATAGAAAAGCTGGATAACTCAATGGCTAGAGTGGGAGTTTGGTACCAGATCGTAAGATTCTGAGTTCAAGTTCCAGTCAGTCATGCTGAGCGCCCATTGTGACTATGAGCTCATCACATAATTCCTAGCTCCTATCGTTCCAACAGGCCTCAGGCTTAAGAGGTCCGTGTTATAAGATGGCAAAATACCCGAGTAAAAAGATGTAACATACCTTGGGTTAGCATGATGATGGCGTTTTCTATGCCCAGCCATGACAAGTATTGACTTGATAGCTCTCATACCCCAATCATAATGATCTTGCTGAGATAGCTGAGTACTCGCTAGCTGGTACAGATTCACTATCTTCCTGGACAACGCAGCAGCGCAACGGAAACCTGCAAAACAATGTGTAGCGTTGCAATCACGTGGTTTAATCTGCTCTGGCATGATGTCAGGATTGGTACTGCAGAAGAATAGCTTCGGATGAGCTGTATATATCTATCTCTGGGGACAACAAATGGCCACGTTCACGAAAACCAACCACATGGAAGACCTTGGATGACCTGGATAAAAGATGTCAGCAAGCGAGCCAGCCTGACTGCCAACTAACTACTATGGGCTGTGCCCAACCGAGCAAAGGTGACACTGTGAGTCAACAACCTTTACTGAAGGAGATTACCAAAATGAAATGGATGCCCAAGACTGACCTTCTGAGAATAGCATGATCTCAGCAATAAGATCATAATTCGGCACCATCATGGCCACTGGTCGGAAAAGTGCTTTCAGGTTATCCGGTAACTCCACACGACCAGCGTACCTACAAAAAGATGTGCCACACATAAGCAATCGGTAGGTGACAATGGTCAACAGAGACAGGCTCCATCCAACTATAATTAACGCAAATGTGAAGGTCAAGTTCATTCCGTTAGCCAATTGATAACCATGTGGGGAGGTGGCCCTCAGGAAGCCGACTTGTACCAGCAATGATGTAACTGAGGTGGGGTGTCCCTCCTCTTTCTCAACGCCTTCATCTTCCCTGGCTCTGAAGAGAGTCGGGTACCCATTTGCTGCTGGGTGAACGGAGAGAATTGTTGAAAACTCCCACGCGCATCCAAAATTTAAACCAGGACCTTCAGCGTCATTGGCAAGGGTTCTAACCTCTCAGATAGAGTGCCACCCTAGGTTTTAGGATTGGGTTAAAAACCAATTTAAGTACTCTGAACGATTCCTAGCAGAACAGTGGTCTGTTAGTTGCCAAGATTATGCCGGCTAGTGATCGTAATAAAAGCTGTATTTTTATAAGTGGCCATGAACACTGCTGCAATATATAATCTGCGTCAGACACTGTACTCACGTCGGATTCATTGTGACAAAATAGCCACAGGTCGGGTTCAGTCGAATCTCTCGACCTTCAAACATGAACCTTGGGGTCATAGAGTCTTTGGCTGTCTTGATGGTATGAATCTGTTGTGCAACAACTGATAATACCTCAATGTCGATCCTAGAAAAAGAGGAAGATTACATCATATTATATTATATTATATTATATTATGATATAATATAATATATTATATTATATTTTATTGTATTGCACTACATTATATTGTATTATATTATATTATATTCTATTATATTATATTATATTATATTATATTATATTATATTATATTATATTATATTATATTATATTATATTATATTATATTATATTATATTATATTATATTATATTATATTATATCATATTATATTATATTATATTATATTATATTATATTATATTATATTATATTAT
>Ga0224511_10001534_pt1 | contig 14132 bp, 16 predicted proteins | sample SF_May12_sed_USG_2_FD_169988 | JGI IMG/M metagenome (GOLD analysis project Ga0224511, IMG submission 169988) | Sediment microbial communities from San Francisco Bay, California, United States - SF_May12_sed_USGS_8_1 | ecosystem: Environmental > Aquatic > Marine > Sediment | place: USA...
AGACCAACTTTAAAATTAAAACCGGCCCGCGTGTTTTTTGCTGTCTGTGGTCAAACCAATGGGTTCTCAGTTCAAAGTTGATTCACACTGTTTGCCAAGGTTTCCGAATTGTGGTTCTTTAAGTATAGGACCGTGTAGACCACTACCATATGCCAAACCCAGTGGTACAAACCTGGAGATCGGCAAGGGCGCTTGCCGTAGAAACTTTTCAACCAACAGACTACTTGTAGAGCCCCTAATAGCCAGGCCTCTAACTGACAACCACGGAAATTCATGCTTAATGACTGTTGTCTATTCAATTCTTTCCCGGATTCAACAAGCCACGAGTTTCTTTGTTCATAGCCTTGAACTCCCGGAGGGGCTCTATCTCGGCCATTCGGCTGCTAGACGGAAAAGTTTACACGGCAAGTGCCTATCTCCGGGTTAGTACCACTGAGTTTGGCATGTGGTAGTGATCTATGCGGTCCAATACTAAAAGTACCACAATGTGGAAGCATTGGCAAACAAGTTGAATCAACTTTGAACTGTGAGAACCCATTGGTTTGACCACCAACAGCACAAAACACGGGACCGTCTTTAACTTTCCCGACTATAGTTGAATTGGCTTACCTCATCATCAAGTGTAACCTTGGTGCCGCCATACTCAGGCAGTAAAACTTTTTCTCCTACAGTCACAGTAGGAGGAATGAGAGACCCGCTGTCTGATTTTGTTCCTGGGCCCACTGCGACCACTTTTCCCTGCAGCACCTTTCCTATTGACTTCTCTGGCAGCATAATGCCTCCTTTAGTTTTTGTTTCTGCTGCGAGACGCTGGACAAGCACTCGGTTGAGCAGAGGTCGGAAACTGGCAGCCTACAATTTTTCATGGTGATAGGTGTAGAGTTATCTTCTCTCCATGCAAACCACCGCTAAATATGGGGTAGACAGTCACTTGTAAGTTGTAATGTATGACACTTTCCCTGTTGGATGTTTATCAAATACCAGCAGTTAGATTAGAATCCTGGCTTATGTGAAACCTCTGTTCAACCTGCCTTTTTACAGTCGATTAAACGTTACAGTAACAATTTACATTACTCATTTACTGACCAGTGATCACACTTCAAACTCAAAGTTCAGTCTAAATAACAAAAAATAATAAATATAATTAATTGATTAATTCAGTTTGAGTTTTGGCACCAGTCAAATTCAAAACAACAAGACCTTTTGATCTGGGCAAGTCTAGTCGCCAACTGTCTGCTCCGGCGGGCTTCATCACTGTCTTCATCACTGTCACTGTCAGTGTAACTGTAAGACTAACTAGACTAGACTCTACTCACTACGTCTACTGTCTACATACCATGATACTTTGATACTGATAGTGATACTACACTACAGTGAGTGAGAGTGACACTGACTGACTGAGTCACGAGTGAGTCTGACAAGTGACAGTGACTGAGTGAGTCTACTCTAGAGAAGTTAGTTACGTTAGTACATACTACATTTATAACTATAACTTGTATATGCCATACTATGCTATGAGCAGTATAGCAGATAGCAACGAATGCACTATTATTACGAACCATTATGATTCGGAGCGAGAACAGTGAACGAGTTGACTTTCTTCTAACAGGCTTTCCCAGGCACGTGTGGTAGCAAGCTGCTGATTGACGGTAATGTCGCTCCAAACTAATGTCGCAAACGACCCTCGCATAAATTTTATCGTATTGTTTTGTGGATTTTGGAGAAGTAAATCGAATTGAATTATTATTCTCATAGCAGATATAGCTTCAGGAGGCGTTTGGCAATATGTTCACTTTCAAACAAGCATGTTCGGACCAATTGCATAAGATTTTCATCATATTCTAGAACGTTCACGTCGAGCCGCCTGACGGCAAGCCTCGTTTCCGAATCAGTCACGCTTTCCAGAAATTTCAGGTACGTATGGCGGAGTAGGTTGCCAGTCGCGAAATCAATTTTTGCACACATAACGAAGGTGAAAATCGAAATGTTTCGCTAGATTTAAGTTATATATATCATTGTGGGCGGTCTTTTCAATTCGGCGATGGACGCATTCATGCTTTGTTATTTAATTCCTTCAAGTTCAACATTACGACGCCGGCATCATTCGATTCACAACCCAACTTGCCGGTCCAGTACCGGTTGTCCGAGCATCCCGGCTCAAGTGTATGACTAATAACTGTCAACTGCCGGAGCTGATTCGGCGAAGTGCTTTATTAGTTACTATCAATTGAATTTTGTAGGATTTCCAGACTCTTCCAGTTTCAATACAACACCCAACATGTACAGCCGAGTTGCAAAAGCTGCTGTCAAGACTCCAGCGAAATCTCTACACAGGCAATATGCCAAAGACATTAAGTTTGGTGGAGATGCGAGGGCTATGATGCTGCAGGGTGTCAATCTGCTAGCTGATGCAGTCGCTGTCACCATGGGACCCAAGGTTAGTCACTTTCCTTAGTCTGTGTTACCACTTACCTGGATTAGAGAGGATTTACATCTTTAGATGGTCTACAGTGATTTCCATTTTAGATTGCTATGCGTCGAATATGGTAATGGTGAAGAACGTTTTAATAAAATTCATTTATTGCAGGGAAGAAATGTGATTTTGGAGCAGAGCTGGGGCAGTCCCAAGATCACCAAGGATGGTGTGACTGTTGCTAAGGGAATCGAGCTGAAAGACAAGTATCAGAACACTGGTGCTAAACTCGTTCAAGATGTCGCCAACAATGCTAACGAAGAGGTATGTTCCTAGTTCCTACGGGTGATTGACAAACTACTGCGTTGCTGCAGTTTATCACAGACACAATAACCATAACCTCTTCATTCAGAAAACATTAAAATTCGGGGAGTTTTCCTTTTGAACGGGTTACTATAGTGGGAAAGTTAAAACCGGCCGCGTGTTTTTTTTTACTGGTTGTAGTCAAACCAATGGGCTCTTACAGTTCAAAGTTGATTCAATCTGTTCGCCAATGTTTCCCCATTGTGGTTCTTCTAGTACAGGACCGTGTAGACCACTACCATATGCCAAACTCAGTAGTACTAACCTAAAGATAGGCACTTGTCGTGTAAAATTTCCGGTCTAGCAGTTGAATGGGGGAGATAGAGCCCCTCCGGGGGTTCAAGGCTACGGACAAAGAAACTCATGGCTTGTTGAATCCATGAAAGAATTGAGTAGGCAACAGTCATTAGACATGGATTTCTGTGACTGTCAGTTAGAGGCCTGGCTATTCGGGGCTCTAAAAGTAGTTTGTTGATGGAAAAGTTTCCATGGCAGGTGCCTATCTCCGGGTTAGTAGCACTGAGTTTGGCATATGGTAGTGGTCTACACTGTCCTATACTAAAAGAACCACAATGCGGAAACATTGACAAACAGATTGGATCAACTTTGAACTGTGAGAGCCCATTGTTTTGTCCACAAATAGCAAAAAACACCAGCCATTTTTAACTTTCCCCGACTATAATTGGAATCATAAATGTTACAGATAGTCTAGATTAGATAAGTGTCCCTTACGATGAGCGGTCGCTCCCATGACATTTGTACATACCAGATAGCCCCCTGGGTTATCCTGTTTGCTGTCTCACTCGCTGTTGGTGAATGACTGTCTCCGGCTGGGCATCCGATTACCCCGTGTTATCATTGTAGGCTGGTGATGGAACCACCTGTGCTACTGTGCTAGCCCGAGCCATTGCTACTGAAGGTTTCCAGTGTCTGAACAAGGGCTCTAACCCAGTGGAGATTCGTGTCGGTATCATGAAGGCTGTGGATACTTGCGTGCAGGAACTGAAGAAACTATCCAAGGCTGTCACCACCCCAGAGGAGATCTCCCAGGTACGGCTTCATGGCTGCCGCGAATATCTATTCAACCCATCTGATTTTGGTACTAGTTGGCGCATTCGTGCAGTTTGTGGATAGACAACAGTTATCGCCCATCGGAAAGAAATCTGTGCACCGAGTATATTCAAATGTCAATGTCACCACTTTAGTATGGATACTGATTAATAAGGGTGAATACGATTGATTCGTCAATTGACTGCTGTAACTCTCAGCTGATTGGTTTTAGGTCGCTTCAGTGTCTGCTAATGGAGACCGTAATATTGGTAACCTGATCTCTGAGGCCATGAAGAAGGTTGGCCGCACCGGCGTGATCACTGTGAAGGATGGCAAGACCACCACCGATGAGTTGGAAGTTATCGAGGGAATGAAGTTTGACCGAGGCTACATCTCACCATACTTTATCAACCAGTCTAAGGGTGAGTCTGCTGAACCCTGCTAAAGTTTTGGGAGGGACGGCGTAGGGTCAGGAGCTGCATGAACTGAGGGGCTCGGTGGATGTGTGGTTAGGTGGGTCTAAAAAGACTGATTTGTTGTTATTTGTGGTTTGACATCTAAACACCTATCCGCAGTGCAGCGTTTAGTACCAGGTCTTCTGCTAAGTAACGCAGTCGCCTCAAACCTAGTCGTAAACAACCTATGTAAAGTTTGCAAGACAGGCTAAAGACAGCGAAAAGAGGCCCGAGTCAAAGTGAAATGGCACTGCTGAATTATGAAATGTCAATAAATTGGTTAATGTGACCAGAAAAATAGTTGAAACTTTTCACAGCATGAGGCCTTCTTGGCTTCCCAGAAGTCCCCTGTTGAGATGATTGATGATTTTATGGTCTAATTGATGTTATTGCACAAATAAGCCTGACTACCATAATTTCTCTGTCAATTTTATCTTTGGTCAATTTTTTTGGGATCAGCGAGGATAGTTCACTTCTCTCCCTGCACTGATCAATCTGATATGGTTACAAGATTGCTCAACATTGTGCTCAACAGCTTGTTGCTGAAACCAAGTGTCCGCTATGGATGTGTACGGGATTTCTTTGTTCAGTTTAATCTTGATTGTTGAGAGTTGAATGAATGCGAATACAATCACCGACTTGAAGTTGACCAGATTGAACCCCTCTATTATTCCAGGTGCCAAATGTGAGTTTGAGAACGCGTACATTCTGTTCAGTGAGAAGAAGATTAGCACAGTGCAGAGTCTTGTGCCCGCACTAGAGTGCGCCATGCAGGCGAAAAAACCCCTGCTAATCATTGCTGAGGATATCGATGGAGAGGCCCTCAGTACACTCGTACTCAACAGGTCTGTGTGTCCGCCATCACAGTCCCATCTTTCTGTCTGTGACGAAACGCTTTTGGGAACACGAGAGATTGGCATAAGATGTCTTTTGTGACCCTGCAGGGCCCACTATTTAAGCAACTAGCCAGGACCTAGTAATGACATTTTAAATTGGGCAGGGTTATTCTGAAGCTGGTCTAGCCAGACATTTAAATCTAAATTCAGTGAATTTGTTAGTAGTTTGTGGTCATGCTCTATGCTGAGGTTTTGAGAAAGGACCTAGGAGGGCATTATTTACGAGATGGCTCAGTTGGTACAAGCCTGTATCCTGAAGCCTGAAGGAGATGCTTTACTATTTGGATAATGTCTTTGTTGCAGACTGAAGATTGGCCTGCAGGTATGCGCTGTCAAGGCTCCAGGTTTCGGTGATAACAGGAAGAACACTATGCGTGACATGGCCATCTCTACCGGCGGAATTGTATTCAATGACGATGCTGATCTGCACAAACTAGAAGATGTACAGCTGCATGACCTTGGTCAGGCTGGCGAGGTCATCGTCACCAAGGACGACACCCTGCTTATGAAGGTTTGTCTTTTACTTCGAGACACCTCCTGTGTGTATGTATATGTGGTAAGATACTGCTCGGTGATTCAGTGTGAGGCTCTGTTCTAAAACATGGTTTATTTTGTCAGGGTGGTGGCAAATCCGCTGACATTGAAGCTAGAATCAACTCTCTCGTTGATGATATCGAAGCCACAAGCTCTGAGTATGAAAAGGAGAAACTGAATGAAAGATTGGCCAAACTGTCAAAGGGAGTGGCTGTGCTCAAGGTGAGACTATTAATTTTTATCAGATACAGAATCGCCTACTGATTCCAGGTACACTAGCTCCCCCAAACAGTCTCTCGTCACTCAGTCCCACTGGCCCTACTGTCTTCTACTGATACCCCTAACCGCGTTCTCTATTCGAACCTCTTGAACTGAAATGTCAGACCTGGATCTGGAGTGGCCCTGGAGTGGCTTTACTCCCTTGCTCTTACGTTCAACATGGACACATGTCACTGCTTTTCTGAGTATAAAAAGTTTGGATTGTTTTCGGTATAAATGCATGATGATAAAAAATAGCTTCTCCCATTAATTGTATACTCCCTCTTCCCCTGTACCCTGACAGTACCCCCAGTATATACATGTATGTATACCCACATTTACCGTTACTATAGATCGGTGGATACAGTGAGGTGGAGGTATCAGAGAAGAAAGACCGTGTTACCGATGCACTGAACGCCACACGCGCCGCTGTAGAGGAGGGGATTGTGCCGGGAGGTGGAGTAGCTCTTCTCCGCTGCCTGCCAGCGCTCGATGGCATCAAGTGTGACAACACTGATCAGGAAATGGGTGAGTGACAGCGCAACATGGAGTTATCCTCTCTGATTCTGACCAATAACATGCAGAGCGATGACATGGCGTAGTGACGATGCATGGCCAGCTTATGCATATAGTTGTCTTCGTGGACTATTTTCACTGTATACCATGGGAATACTTGTCTAATGTATGCGTATTTGTTTCTCGATTCAGGTGTGGAAATTATCCGAAACGCCCTGCGAGTTCCAATCACCCAGATTGTTAAGAACACTGGCATCGACCCAACCAAGGTCGTAGAGAAGGTTGTTAACTCTGCAGACCAAAATGATGGCTACGATGCCCTCACTGGCAAACACTGTAACATGATTGACTCCGGAATTGTTGACCCCACCAAGGTATGTAACGCCACAAAAGAGGCGTCTTTGTGTCTCCATGACAAAACAGTTGACAGGGGTGGTGCAGAAATCAGAGTACTGAGTCTTGAACTTCACATTCCCATTTAGTGCGAACCAGAAATGAATCGCTAGAATTCCAGTTCCGTATCGGGGTATGTGTCCCGCAAACCATCAGTATTAAAGGGGTTATGTCACGGTTGAGGGTAGACGCACAGTTGTGTTTTCCAGGGAGGCAACTCCACGTTCATTGCAGCAATAGCGAGCGGTCTTTTTCTTTGACATGGCCCCTTTAACGGAAATCCTTGTTTACAAAATAGTCCATGTTATCTTTATACTTTAGGTAATCCGCACAGCTCTGGTAGATGCTGCTGGTGTCGCCTCTCTTCTTACTACAGCTGAATGCGTTATCACAGAAATCCCTAAGGAGGAGCCCGCTATGGGTGGTGGAATGGGTGGAATGGGTGGAATGGGAGGCATGGGTGGTATGGGCGGCATGGGAGGTATGATGTAAATGCACGGCCTGCCACTTTTCAACTCAACACGAAAACAACTGGAAATATACTAATCGAACTGCAGTGAAAGAGACGCTGTCAATACATCATGTGTGCATGTACTGTATGCTCATTCCATAGTGCAATCACTGAGCCAAGTTAGGAAATACTGATGCACAACCTGTGTGTAAATTTTTTTGTATAGAAACTGAGACTGCCAAAGTATTTACATGTACCGTTAAGTACGTATGGTGTTACCAATCATAGGTAGCGTGCCAATAAACATAAAAACTGTGAACAAAATCCCAATTAGTTTTGTGTCGGGTTCTCGTACTCCGTGGGGACTGGTTAAGACTGCCTCCCTAAGTACAATTAATTTCGAAAGGGTTGTTAGGGAGGGCGCTGAAGACCTGGCGATGCATGTTGAAAAACCTTGGGAGGCTAATGAACAAACAAACTTGCTATGTGGAACTTCGAGGCAATTGAATTTTGGAATCCGTAAACAATTCATCCGTTTACATTCTCAATGAGTCGTACGGAGTTTGCCAGTTTACATTGGTCGCCATTTGATAAGGGACTCTGTTGAATAACCTGGTTCTGTATTATCTGGCCGCAAGTAGTGGGGGAGGGTGAAAATAACTAGTCCCGTTGCAATTCGGGGCACACTCCGATGACAGGGTTGTAGAAAAACGCACGTTCAGGGAAGAAAGCTATAATAATGGAATCCGTAACGATAAAGTAACAAAGTACTGTTGGTAAAAAACACAATCGGCTATTCCAAGGGATTTATCCACAAATTTTTGGGCATGTTTTGATTTGTGTATGCTGTAAACGGATCTCTGTGCGGAAAAACAGATAGCCAGGAAAGCTGCCAGAGGCCACTCACTTAGCACTTGTGTGCTGGCAGGAAAAGCTAGCAATCCCCAAGTTGTTATAGAGTTTCAGTAAATTACTATGTTACCTGTGGTTAAAACAGTAGGAAATTCAATGTTTGCAATCTTGTATATTAGTATTGTACGAGAGTACGACTCGCTCACAGAATATTAGAATATTTCGTATTCACACTTCTAGCTTTAGTCTGCAGCTATGCACTGAAAAACCGCAGTTAGATGGCCACAAACCTGTCAGACCATCTATCCGTCCTATCATTGTGGAAACCACTGTGGTTTGGTAGAAGAAAACAAGCCTCAATAGCTTAAATAATGTGAAATCTGTGGGAATACATTATTCTAGAACTCTTTGTAAACAAAACAATCTGATAAGCACAATGTTGGCATTCAATAAACACAATTCTAAAAAGGTAGCTATAAACACTAAAACATTCTAGGTTCTATAGACCGCATAGCTAGAGTGGTGGCCAAGTTATAGTGAGCCGTATCGGCCATTAAGCTGGTTTCTCTCATCTATGAGCTGGAACCGGTCTACGATTACCAGCCAGATCCAGTCTGGGTGATGGTAGTACCTCTCTCTGCTGTCTGTAACCACACAGAGTTTTACATTGAGTAGCTGAACAACTAATTCGTCCAAGGGCGACCGAAGGGCCTTTTAACCATCAGCTAGCACTGGAGTCAGAGTATGCTAAGATCATAGTGGGTCAGGTCAGCAGCTTGGTCGATTTTTGGACCCTGGCTTTAAGACTCAAGTTCATACCTAGCATGCCGACAGGTAATCCATCCATAGCCAAACCCAAAATACCATCAGTGATGTTTCTTTACGAGGGAGGATAACTCTTTTATCTAAGCCTATTATCTGGTCGTAACACTTTGGACAGTTTGTACTCACCCACGAGATTTTCCAGGCGAGAGTCGACTCGGTGAGAGTCCCCGACCTAGTCCTAGTGGAGTCGATGAGGTTCTGGTGGGAACTCGCGGAGGCGAGTCGATTGGAATGTACGGCAATTGGGAAGACGGGCGAGATTCACTTTTACTACCCCCAGAGCGAGGGAGTCTCTCGTGACTATGAAGATCAGGAACAGCATTCAAACTGCTGATCTGTAAATAAAATGATTACCATCATGATTATAAATCTATGAAATGTGTTTGTGATGACATCCGACCAAAATGTCACAGAAACGCTTAATCCACTTGAAGAAATTCGAAAGTATATGGACAGACACTGCCTGCACTAGTATGACCAGTGAACCTTTATGTCACTGGCACAGAGGAGTCTTAGTTCAAGGTTAACGATGCCAGCTTTCTTGTGTAATCCAGTATGTCATACATAGTTAGGTTAAAATATATAGGGAGGATAACTCCAGGGAGGTGCGCATGGTTAAAAACGTGCGAAATACTCTGTCCACCGGAAAACGAAAGACCAGGGGTCGCTTTTGATGAGATTAAATTAGCTTTCCTAGGTGATATTAACTTGAGCTAGTAATGTTGGGCGACCTCTCTCTGTTAAATAGCAATGTCATCAACGGGTTGTGCTACCTGCGCAGTGAATGATGAATGGTGAATAGCGCGGTATAACACATTAGATAGGAAAAACAAGCATTGTGGCTGCACGGGCCATGATTTATCATGAGCCAGCAGGTGCAGATAGCATTCGCTCAGCCACCTCGCCATAAAGTATAGTCGCCTGTGAAGTTGTTACAGTTGCTGCTCAAACGACTGGACCTAGAGTCGCACCTCCTACGTTGCCATACTGCCATACAGCTTGCACTTTGCTTGTACAATTATGTAAATGTACAATGATCTCCAAAACACGAGTTTCGAACTGAATGGACACCGTATTTAAAGTTGGGCACTTCTCAGCGCCTGTTCTTATCCATACCTTAGTTGGAATAACATGTGCCGAGTTGCAGACAGCTGCGTGTTCAAGCTTCAGATTAGAGATAATATCTTGCTGCTCATCTATCCTGGTCTGCAGATCAGCAGCGGCGCGGGCAGTGCCATCCAGTGATGACACGAAGCACTCAACCATCTGCTGCAGTGCGTGCATCTCTGAGGTTGTCCGTCCAGTTGGCAGGAGATGATTTGAGAGCAGAATTGTGCCAAGATCAGCTCGGGTGATGTCAGCCTAGAAAACAAATAGTTTGTAAACTCATAGCAGCCCAAATACAATGGCCATGCTCAAGGAAGATTCACCCTTGTAAACAGGAGAGCGCTTGGAGTGTGATAGTGAATCCTTGGTCTGGTCTGGCTGTGAGCTTTAGATAGATGCTCAGATTTCGGAGTGTTAGGACACTCCTAATATTTCAGTTTTCGTTTGATGTCATAACCGAGTGAAATTAGTGTGAAGTTTGAGCCCTTAGACCGGAAAGAAGGCCCAGTCATAGAGATGGTAACCTTAATCCTCTATGGGATACATCTTGGGCCACCAAGAGAGTAACCTTCTCTATAGCGCACACCATGAACCACCATAGTCATCTTGTCTATGGGTCACACCATGGACCACCCGCAGAGTAATATTTTCTATAGAGCACACGAGAGAGTAACCTTTTCTATGGACCACCCATATAGAGTAACCTTCTATATGACTAAAAATCATAGAGCAAGGTTATTCCCAGTGATTGCCATAGAGCTATAATTGCATGTCTATGCCAATGACTAACCTGAGAAAATGAGTGAGTCAATGTCTCTATGTAGTTACTGATGGAGTTGCGGTCCTGGGCAGCATTTCTCAAGGCTTTCTCAGCGTCGAACACATTCTCCTGAAGCGATTTTCTCTCTGCTTCCAGAGAATGAATGGAGGCCGTGAGAGACTGGATGATGTCTGACTTTCTGTCCAACTCCTGGTGTAAAGTCTGCAAGTACACAAAAACCCTGACTGTGCCTTTCTAACTACTCTTAACAAGAAGGGAGAGGTGGATGTTTAACAAGCATGGAATGATCTTGATTCGTTACCGTAATCCGCTGCTGGGAACATATATTATTTTTATGGTGGTGCTCCGACCCCACGCTAGCAATTTGGCTGTCTCCAAGAGAGGATAACTCCAACCAACATAAAGGGCGGTAAGACTCCTAGGGGGCTGTGGATTAATGTTGCAGAGTAAACTACCTACAGCTCCAATGCCTTTAAACTGGTTTTATTTCTAACAGAAGACAAGTTACCATATTGTTATCAGCTTTGGTGAGCTGGTTATGCAAACAAACAAATCACAAATATAGGACGGAATGATTGACTAACGATAACTCCATCAGTTGCTAGCTACAGGGATCGACCAAGTTCATTTTGACATCCTGTTGGGCATTACTCACAATCATAGGGGGTGAAGGCTATGTAAACCGACCTGCATGGCATTTTTCACAGAAATCTCTGTCTCAGTTCTGTCTTGAATCTCTCCCTTGACTCGACTGCACAGTTCCTTCAGCTGAATACTCTGCTCTGATAACAGAGTCTGCGCATCCCGCTCCCGCTCCAGTGTCAAGGTCAACTCTGACATCACTTCCTCTAGCTGCTGTTTCGGTACCAGTGAGTTCATCTGATAAAAATTGTCAGTCTAGTATGAGCCAACATCATGTTTAAAAAAAATTGCGCGGGGACAAATTCTGTCACTGTTGAAAGCAAAACTAGTCCCGTTTCACTATGTTGGTAGTCATCCTGGAGGCTACCGTCTGCAGAACATCCGAGATACAATCACTTCTCAATTTAAAGGGCTAAAATATAATTTTTTCTATTGGATTAACTAAGATAAAATAAAACAATTTTTTGTCTATTGGATAAACCAAACCATCCACTAAATTGAAATCCTTTGAATTGAGAGATGATTGTTGCACCATAACTATGGATAGAGAAAGCGATACAATGTACTACTGTGTTATCGAGTGATCATGTGATTGGGTGATCGGGCGATCAGGTGATCACTGATTAGCAATTCCCATGGTTGTTATAGAATCGATGGAATCTGAAGCACACATATATACCGATAGCACACAGAGCCAACTAAAGCTTCGCTCACTCACCAATTCTACACCAAATTACCATACACTATCAAGCCAGGTAAAAGGGGGGATAGGTTTGTAGTTCGCACTTATCAAATCACCCTCATAGATGCTGTATAACATTTATTATATTCCCTGAGTCAATCGATTGATGAACCCACCAGCCGTGATGGGAAACTGCTGCTGGCAAAGCATTCTGCAGTGGGTTAACGGTTGAAAGCATCTCAAATTAGAGAAAATCCCAATGTAAGAAATACTTCGGAGTGATCCCTTTGCCTTTGATTTAATTTGAAATTTTTTTATCTTCAATAGAACCATAGCTATTAGTTAAATTAAGGTCAATAAAAATCTAATATTTTATTTAGTCAAATAAAATAAGATGCCAGAAACAGAGTCTAGTACAGTCCCGACGTCCGGGGCGGTATAGGAGTTTCTTAGCGATCAATTTATTACTCTTAATTTAAAGGACATGAGCACATGGTTGCCCTAGATTGAGTGACCACATACTGTATTAAACCAAAACTACCCCACACCAACTCAACACAGATTTATCCGGTACATACAGAATAGGATATGATTTTTTTATCCTGTCACACCGGGTATCTAACATAGGTGGGTTGGTAGCATGCTGCCATATATGTAATATCATCTACAGAGTTACCCGCTGTTACCTTGTCTTTCTGAGGTGAAGGTCGCCACGGCTTACCCATTCTGTGTGGATGGGGTGGCCGCGGTGGTGACCTGTTCAGCTAGAATAGTGCAGTGCAGTGAGCGTAAAATACTAGTGCTGGACATAGAGTTATCCTGCCCGGGGAGGATAACTCTATGGTGCCGGGAGTTGGTGCGAGGAACAATGGGAAGTGGTAGGCAATGAAACCTGTCTAAACGAAGTCATAGTACGCTTATGGATTCAATGTGATTTTTTTCTTGTATGACATATTCACTGTTATAGTGAAGCTGCCGGACCACTGGCAACTGTTTACTGGTTCTGATATTTAGTATTGAGCACTACTAACGTGACAACATCACCGCTCCACCTCATATTGAGATCCGTTTTTGTTTTTAGCTAGGATTAAGGTGAGATGCTCATACTCACAGTTAGAGCCCGCCATGTATATCTTACCTGCTCTTCCAGTGAGGCTATATTCCTCTCCAGCTCCCTGGCTCTCTCCTTGTATTTCTGTAGACTCGCAGCTTGTTGTTTCAGAGCCTCAGCCTGCTGCTTCAGCGTCTTTCTGTCAGTTTCGGATTTGTGTAAGATGTCAATGAATCCTAACACTTTTTCCTGTAGCTGTGTCACCACGAGCTACAATATTATTTAAATGTAATATATATTACTTAGTTATTATTATTAAGAAGTATTAGTATAGGCGGTTCTCAACTCAGGGTCATTTTATGTCATACCTGTTCTCTCAAAACAATATCCCATGCCAGCTTTGAATACATTGCAAACAACGAATCACTTTCTGATCTTCTTTTTCATATCTCACTCAGTGTCAGAGGTTTGCAAAAATTGGCCTATGGAGGGCCTACTTTGTTTAACACGGGGATCTAAAAGCGATGAGGGGGTTGAGAAAAGCAAGGTTTGATATCGAACCGGGGATTCTCGGTCCAAGACCCACTACCAAGCTACCATTTGATTGGATATAAATTTTGGGTAGTTACCTTACTGCATGGGAGTTTTGGGTAACAAGCAGCCACCTTACTGGCCAGGTACGAGTATTGGTTACCTTGGCTCCTCATTGGGCACGTGTATCATATTGAGCTATTGTCTCACCTTCGTTGGTGTGAGAGTCAGTTGTACTTCTGGGCTGCATCGAGAGAGTGAATACTGGAGACCATGTTGCAGCTGTCTGGCAGTAGGACCGACTCGGGCCACTGGCTCAATATTGTAGATGC
>Ga0224511_10001535_pt1 | contig 14131 bp, 10 predicted proteins | sample SF_May12_sed_USG_2_FD_169988 | JGI IMG/M metagenome (GOLD analysis project Ga0224511, IMG submission 169988) | Sediment microbial communities from San Francisco Bay, California, United States - SF_May12_sed_USGS_8_1 | ecosystem: Environmental > Aquatic > Marine > Sediment | place: USA...
TCAACCTCATGAAGGTATCGAGGGATAAAACCATTCCGACTCTGTTATTTGTTTATTTTCTTTCCAAAGTCAGATTGATCATTTGATAGTTTACGTATTGTCATGTAAATAAATTATTTGTGTAATTAAAAATTAATTATTAATATAAATTATTTTTAATTGCAATTTCACTCAACTGTACCTACTCAATACACAGTGTATCAAGATTTTTACATGGAGATTTGTTCCAACTAGGGAAATGTAACTCTGTCAACCCTATAAGTGTCCCGGTAACCGTAATTTAAAAAGCGCCGCAGTAAGCGTCTGTTTTATTAAATCAAAAGCGTTCACTGTTGCAGACTGATCATAACAAAGAGAATTTAGAATTTTTGAGATTTTTTATATTTTAAACTCGTTCCGATTATAAATACTGATAGAAATATTGCACAAGTAAGTAAATTTATATGTTTCAACATTTATTTCAAATAATTTGCTTTGTCTCTTTCTTTTGACCGGATAAATCTTGTAATCTGAAATTCTTGTTAATTCGCGGGACTTAAAAAACAACAACATGTAAAACCGGGTCTCACTAAAAAGCGTCACGAAGCGTCGAGAAGCGTCTAGAAGCGTCATGAAGACTATTAGCAAATAAATTATATATTTTGTTTTCAATATAACCTTTTCCATGTGATAAAAATGTTTATTACGAATTTTCCGTGATTTATTGGACTCCAGATCAAAAGATAACCTCGCACAGTATAGCGTCCGTTAGCCTACTTAGTATTAAGTTTCACATCAGTATATTCAATTCTAATTTTAATAAACTTTATAAATACCATTTTGAAATTGTTTAAAAGATTGGTATGCATTTATTTTTAAATACACAAATAGTTGTGACGCTTCTGGCTGCACCCTAAACAAGCGTCATGAAAAAGCGTCACCAAGCTCTGATTACTATTAGCGTCGCAAAATCCATCACCTACTTCTACATAGTTTCACAACAGTGTAACATGTAAAAATTGTAGTAAACTATATTAACAACTTTATGAAATGACTTGGTCTTGATTTAATTTAATTGTGAATCAAAAGTTGCAACATTTACAGGTAGGTACACACATAGTTATGTGGGTGAAACCCCCTCCCCGGGATACAGAAAAAAGCCCCTTCATCTAAAAATGACATGATGCACAAAAGCCCCTCCGTGAAATATACATGTGTACAGAATACTGCTTTAAAAATAAGCTCGAGGGTAGCAAGTATGCAAACATTTTAGTTATTTGACATTAGATGTCATGATTGTAGTGTTTCTTGATAAAAATTGAACCTTTTACAAGTAAAATTGACGTCTGCATACAATATAACAGGATTTTAGCGTACTGCGTACTTACACTGCGTACTTACTACAACCTTCTAAATATTGCGTACCAAACAGGGAGGCTTCACCCGCAGTCAAGGCAATGTATAGAAAACTTAAGAGACTAAAAAGTCAATAGAAAACCATTTGAATCACATATTTTTTTCTGGTATACATGTGTATTTGGGGCATCCTAATTCTCAGTCAGTTATTTGTTTAAGAGTGGTATTGCCTGCAGACAGCATATGTCATCATTGTACAATAAAAACATTAACGCTTCCTTATTGTCATGTTTCAGTGAGCGGGGAGGAGTGTGCAAGTGAAGATGTAGATGATATAATGGAGGACGATGACACAGCTGTGGAGCAGTCAACACCAGAAAAACGCGCCAGGCATGCCATCACAGGTATTGCAGGTTTTCATACTCTTAGTTACAACTAAGTGTATGAGGCATAAAAAGTTACTTTTTGTTTAACTTACTTAAATATATATGTACACACAGCATAATTGGTTTGATATGCATGTTGTTAAAACTAAATGTATGATCGAGGCATAAACATTTTTTGTTGTTAAACAACTTACACAATAAAGTGTACAGCAGAAGTTTTTTTCTTAATACAAAACTACCAGAAAAACATGCACCCACATGCCATCATGGATGCTGATGTTTCTTGGTTATTTGTTTACCTTGGCTAACACTACAATGTCTTGCGGGTACACAAGTGCTTAAACTTGAAAGGCTCTAAATATGTTTTGGAACAAATATTTTGTAACTAATTTTTTTTAAACAGTTTTCCTCCAATTAGACCTTACACTGAACTTTTATTATTTTTAGTAAACTTTGCATAAAGAGAGCACAACTCTATTCAGATTGTGTTTGAATAGATCTATAGATTGTATGGATTCTTTCCCTTTGACTAATATTGTTTTTAATCTTTTGCAACATGCTTTGATAAAATGACAAACAAATGTAGGTAAACATAAATATGTTGTATAAAAAACTCCAAAAGAATATTATACATTTACAGTGCAAAAGTTTCAATATAACTACTAAGTCTAAATTACACATTTATTATATCATCAGTTGCAGCACGGTTTTTCATTCGGTCACTTAAGATTTCAACACTCAGGCCTGCAGCCTTTGTGCTCGAATTATTTCAAAACTGAACTCATGACCGTGCTCTAACTGACGATATAGCTTGCAAAATCAAAATTTATTTCCTAATTTTGTTGTTTTTTTAGGTCGTGGTGTAACTATACAGATGCTGATGGCAGATGGCATGATTCAGGCCGGGGAAGGAGTTCTCTCCCTTGAATATCTGGTAATTTTTTTGAATGTATCTCCCTTGAATATCTGGTAATTATGTTGAATGTATCTCCCTTGAATATCTGGTAATTATTTTGAATGTATCTCCCTTGAATATAGATCTGGTAATTATGTTGAATGTATCTCCCTTGAATATCTGGTAATTATGTTGAATGTATCTCCCTTGAATATCTGGTAATTATGTTGAATGTATCTCCCTTGAATATCTGGTAATTATGTTGAATGTATCTCCCTTGAATATCTGGTAATTAGGTTGTATTTTATCTCCCTTGAATATCTGGTACTTATGTTAATTGTATCTCCCTTGAATATCTGGTAATTAGGGTTGTTACACAACTGTTTATGTTTTTTTAATAGCAATTGTATTTTTGATGAAAAAGCCATTAGCGCTTATATTTGTTTATAGTAATTTTATGTAGCAAAATTAAAGATGTGATTGTGAATATAAATCCCCCTCCCCCAACCTACACAACATTTAATTACATTTTCTATTTATCGTTACCCTAAATTAAGTCATTTAGTTTCCCCAAATAGCAAAAGAAAAAAGAAAAGAACAGTACAGTATTATGTTAATTCAATTTTAGGAAACCGTTTCTGACAAAAAAGTGTTTCAAATGAAATATTTATGGCCTCCTTACACAACGTAATCATGTAGTCATACGCGCTTGATTTGTCACGTTTTTTGTGGGAAGAAGCAAGCAGAAGATGAACGTTTATGTCTTCTTTTGATGACTGTTTTATTCAAACTCCTCACCCTAATGTTCATACTAAAATAGCACTTCATAGTTTTATTTTTAGTTTTAAAATTTTCTAGGAGCATGTTTTGTAATCCTTTTGTATATTGTAAGAGGATTATCAATGTCAATAACAATTTTGTCTTTTCTGTGATTAGTATTTCGAACTGAAATGAGTTTGACATTTAGCTAGCTATGTAGGAAAGTTTTGTTGTTGTTAATACCCATTATTTTCTGTTTGAAGAGGGAGGTTGTCAAATAGACGATAATGTCATCGGTACTCTCGGTGGTGGAAAGGAATATAAGACTGTGACACCGTTCATTAAAACAATTAGTAACATGTCACGATATTAAAGGTCATTGTTTTTTGTTTTATAAGTTGTGTACGGTTTGCCCACCTAAGCAGTGACGTATAATTAAACATATTAGGATTATTGTTTTCATTTTATTTCGGCTTTCAAACTCAGGTTATACTATCTGTTGCCTTGTCAGTAACGTTGTTGTGCCATTGTCATTTATTCACCATTCCATTACTGTAATCTTGTTTTATTTACTTAGAGACTTTCTTAGATTCCCAATTATTAGTAATTGACCACATTTCCCTTGGGTGGAATTTCCTATAAAAGTTTATGGGGAACTTGTCCAGTGTTATTTTTTACTTACATAATTATCTTCTGTGTTTCCCGAAGGTAAGAAGTTTCCAGCAGACAAGTGGTCAAGCGCACCCTGTAAGACAGATGCAATGCGCTATATTTACATACAAAATCATTGTTGAACTTTGGGTAGACATTTATTATGAGGATCAACTCCACAATTTTTTCAAAGTCAACTTCACACTGAACAAAGCGAGGGCTTGGTGCAAAACTTTTGTAACTACCTCATTTTATATAAGGAGTTACTGTAACAATAGTTTTGCACCAAGCCCTCGAAAGGCTATTTTTCCCTTAGAGCCAAAAGTTCACAGCGAAATAATGAGAGAGTGGAAAGGTTTGATCCTGTGAGGCAGATTAGGTGTAAATTCAATGTGTGTTGCCTCATACATTTTACAAACACAGTAATTTCCTAATGTTGTCCCCCAGGGTCATAAGTTCACAGCAAGCTTATGGATGTGTGGAAAGATTTGCTCTTGCGAGACAGATAAGGTGTAAACTCAAAATGAGATGCCATACTGAGGGCTTGGTGCAAAACTATTGTAATGACCTTATTTTATATAACAAGTTACAATAGTTTTTTAATAATAGATTTTACAAATAAAATAATAATATTATTTCTTTATGTTCTCTCACAGGGTCAAAAGTTTACAGCAGATTTAGAGGCGAGTGGTAAGATTTGTTCGTGTGAGACTGGCGAAGTGTTCAGCTCTTTAAGTTGCCATATACACTTCTACTTTTACACACAAAGTAATTTCTTTATATTCTCCCCCAGGGTCAAAAGTTCACAGCAGACTTAGAGGCGAGCGGTAAGATTTGTTCGTGTGAGATTGGCGAAGTGTTCAGCTCTTCAAGTTGCCATATACACTTCTACTTTTACACACAAAGTAATTTCTTTATATTCTCCCCCAGGGTCAAAAGTTTACAGCAGACTTAGAGGCGAGTGGTAAGATTCGCTCCTGGAGTGTTTGGCTCTTTAATTTGCCATATACATTTTTATTTTACTAACAAAGAATTTTTTTTTATTCTTGCCCAGGGTCAAAAGTTTACAGCAGACTTAGAGGCGAGTGGTAAGATTCGTTCGTGTGAGACGGGCGAAGTGTTCGGCTCGCCAAGTTCCTGGGCAATCTTCTGTAAGAAGCTGGTCAACCCGGCCAAGAAATCAGGGTGTGGCTGGGCCTCCGTAAGTAACCTTTGTTTTAGCCTGACTGTTGACAACCCGTCTGTTGAAGCATTTGAAATGACGTTTATTTTGAGAATAAGGGGGTAATGAAGTCACGTCATAAAGCACCACGTCAATTGGGCCAATCAGAAGACACAATCATTTGTGTATCGCCGGCTAAGCGCACTTGCACTGGTTGATGTAATATGCTTTCCCTCATAAAACATATCAATAGAATGCTTGAAATGACGTCCGATGCTTCGACAAATGCGGGAAAGCACGTTATTTTAACCATTGCATGTGCACATAGCCAGCGATACACAAAAGATTCAGTCTTTTCATTGGCCAAAAATGATTTTGTGCATTTGACGTTACGCAATTTCCCGCCTTTTGTTGAACCAAACTCAAACGTCAATTCAGATGGTCCGACAAACAGGTTGTCGATACGTCAGTTTTAAGAATAGGAAGAGCTATTGCGGTCCCGCTTTCATCAACTTCATCATCAGTGCCCTATGGACACATTTAAGGCTTGACACAATAAAAATCAGTTATATTTACAAAGTTAATACTTTTACCAATGTCATCGTTTCAGATGTAGAACGTCTCAAATTTGCACAATCATTTTATACATGCTTTTTATTTTAGGCTGATCGCAAAATAAGATATCCTACCTTGTTTAAAATATAAATGCCTGTTTATTCGTCTCAATTTTCTCAATTTTTGGAACAAGAGAAAAAAAAATCAGACCGATTGTTTTTTTTAACCAGTTCTGTCTAGTACATATAACGCTCATAAATAAAACTGGGGCTTTTACTTTAGGAAACATTTTTATCTTTATTGAAAGCTTGATATATTTGTCTGGCCATCAAGTAATAATTGGTGTTTATGTCAGATAAGAGGAAATTGTGTTCAGTTGTGTTCTTGTCATTAACATTTATTAAAGCAGCCATAAACTGTTTCAATTTATCCAGAAATGTGTCTATTGCCCTTTCCCATAATATCTTTTAATCGTTTTAAAACATTACATTATGTGTTAATTGTAAGCCATATAAGTAAGTAAGTTCTAATTTCTACTTGCTTTTACTAAAAACCCTTTTTAACTGAATCTTAAAAACATTGGTTCAATTTTTCTGTTGGCTTTAAGTTTATTTTGTTTCTTATAAAATTATAACTTTTTGGTCATATTTTCTGGGCACAAAAACAGATCTGTCTGGCAGACCCACTACATGTAGACTTGTTAAGTGGGTTTCCAAAATTCAAGGTTGTTTAAAATAAATTGAAAAGATAAAAAAGAATATGTTCTTTGGCATAAAAGATCAGGATGTATATTTTGTTGGAAGGATTGCACAAAAGAAAGGGGGAAGTATATTGATTAATTCTTGTGTAATTCCTAATTTGGATTTGTTTCATCCAAAGAAACAATATTGTGAAACTAATATAACCTTATCAGTGTTGAAAAGAGGGTTAAAATATAAAATCAAACCATATTGTAAAACTAATATAACCTTATCAGTGTTGAAAATGGGGTTAAAATATAAAATCAAACCAAAATCAATCCAATCTAGGAGTCCTGCTATAAGGTCACTTGGTTATACAGTGCTTAATTATTGGGTCAAGAAATGATATGCACTCATTTACCATTTACGTCATATTTAGTAACAGCCTTTGTTGAATCAGACTTTCTATTATTCCATTAGGCTACCTTAGATTCCCAGAAAAAGGAAATTAGGCTAAATGATTGCCTTGACCTAATCAGTGTTTACAATGATCCTTTAAAATTATCTATCATATTAACCTCTTTTCTACATACATTGTCGTACAAACTTTCTAGGACTACGTATAGGGGTTAATTAACAAGGAAAATATTTTTTAGTATGCCAAATTATTTAATTTAAAGCTTGTTTTTAGGATTTTTAAAATAATTATTTATAATTATTTATCAACACTGTCTCATTATTTTTCATTTATTCCTCAAGATTCTTAAAAACAAGATAACATTTTATATTACAGCTTCCTTTTTGTATTTTATATTTCCAAGAACTTTAAAAATGTTGCTTGTTTATTGTTATGTAATGATATTATGGGTCACTGTAGCTAGTTTTGTACTGTATAATTAAGATTTATATTTTGTAAGTTTGCACCCTCACAATATTTTAATACCGTTATCATAGTGGTTTATTTGTTCACCCACAATATTTTCTTTCTGTGACAATGACAATGCAACTTTATAATTAAGATTTATTTATTTTTTGACAGTGGATAAATGAACTTTAATGTCATAAGGTGAAAAATAATTTTTATTTCATTTTTGATGTTGGATAAAAAACATCATTCCTTTTATGGTCAAATGTTTAATAACACATGAAAATATTGTTCAAGGAAATTCTACCAGGAAGAATTGCAGAATGTCATAAAACATTCTTAGCCTTGGACATTATACAATGTATACTGTTAAATCTTTTAATTTCGTGGGCATGAACGTTTGGGGTTTAATGATAAAGGACTTGTTCTTTGACACTTGAATTTGTGGATTATATACAAATAAACTAATTAAATGAATATTTCATTCGGATCTGAAATTCGTGTATTGTCCTTCCCACGAATTACACAAAATTATATGTCCAACAAAAACTATAGAGAATACTAGGTTAGTGTTGAATATAGCTCAAGTTTATCCTGCGAGGCTAAGAAAATCTAAATTTTCAAGCCGAGCAGGATAAACTTGAGCTATATTCAACACTAATCCTAGTATTCTATTTATCCTACCATTTCAATGGTTAACGCAGAATTTTGACATTTTCATATTTAAAACCGATTATTTCCGTACTTTGAAATATCTAATACGTTGGGTTATCTTGCTATTTTGTTTCGTCACTATGGAAGCTTCTTTCAAGTTGCATCAAATAGTCCTCAAAAGCACTGCTTCAATCAGAAAAACGAAACATAATCGAGATATGAACCCCAATTCAGTTATTCTTCTTATATTATTTAAAACTCATAAATCATTATTAAAATGTTTTTGTTTGAAGAATAAAACAATGAAAATCTTTTTTATAATCTGCCCGGCTGTCATGATTGCGAAATTTGAAGACGTTTTAAGTTATTACTTTTTTTCGTGATACTGCAGTACTTCAATATTGAATGGCATACATAATTATGGTCTACAACATGTTTAAAGAATATTTAACACATCAAACATATAGCACAAAAAAGCGAGAGAAAACCTCGGAAAATAACACACGAAACAGCAACATGGCATTGACCCAATGAATTGTGCTTGCAAGGTTTGTTCAACACCCATCGAATAAAGCTAAGTTTATTCGATGGGTAGTTTATACAGCTAATGCAGCCCTGATGGTAGGATAAAAATGATTACACAGTAACTGTTATAATTGCTGTATGTTTAAAGTACATTATGAGGCCAAACGTCAAATAAGTAAACCAAAAGTTCTGTCTTTTCTTGTTGCGCTTGCTTTTAATAAAGCAACTCACATAAAGATTTTCCTAACAAAACAGATTCAAATGCATTGAAAATTGTACACTGTGGATAGAAAATATTGCGAATGAAATAACTCTTGTTGACCTGTTTAAATGTATACGGAGTTGGTAGGATTATTTTATTTAAAAACCCTCTTTCATTTGTATACACAAGACTAAAAATAAAATAACTTGAAAATGCATTTTTTTCATCTCCATTGTTTGTATACATAATCTTAATTTTTAAATTACAAAAAATGTAGTCAGTCAGACTCTGTAAGCGGTAAACAAACATTGTTTTTGATTTAGCCTAATTACTCTGGTTATTTTCAGGTGAAATACAAAGGCCGGAAGTTGGATTCTTGGAAGACCAGCTGGTTTCGTCAGCATCGACCTAGAAAGCCCAACATTCCGGGAAATCTGGTATGCATGTTTCCTTTGTAAGAATTTAAAGGTTAACTATTGTTTCTAAAAATGTTCATTAGTACAGCCAAACTTTCTCTCCAGAATTAGTCATCATTTACGTCATCAATTGAGCATTCCAGGAAACTTGGTACATTTCGATTAGTAATTACTGTTTGCTATGGTGTGTGTATTATTGTTTTTAAAATAGTTCATTAGTAAAACAAGACTTTTACTCAATAGTCCATCAGCATTGACCTCAATAAGTAATAAACCTTGAACATTCTCAGAAGTCTTGTATATTTTCTCTGTAATATTTGGTTAAGATTGTTCCTGAAAAAGGCTGATTAGTACAGTGAAAATTAGTCAGAATTTACCTCATAAACCGTTGAAAACTTCCTGGTACGTTTTCATTTGTTATTTTTCGTTTGTTACTGTACTCGTATGTAATCTATTGTGTCTAATTGGTTTATTAGGACAGCATGACTTTCACCCCACAATTAGTCAGAATTTACGTCATAAATCCAACATTTTTTAAAACTACCTGGTACGTTTCCATTTGTAATCATTGTTTGTTAGTATGTATGTACTCTACCTGTATTGCTTCTAAAATGATTTATTAGGACAGCAAGACTTTCACCCAAAGGTCCATTAGCATTGACCTAATAAGCCTAAAATCATTTCAGTAAAGCTTGTACATTACATTGTTTCCTTTTTTTAAATCATTGCTATTCGGAAGTATATACGTTTGTCATTAAAATACATGCTCTACCGTTCATTAAACTAAATACAGCGAGATATTTAGACGAAAATTTGTCATTAACACTTAGTTTTTAAAAAAAACCCTAGCTGTTATGTTTTCTAAATTGTATACATATAATAATGGTTATAGTATATGCATACTTTTGTCTCTAAATTAGTTTAATAGTACAGCATGTCATTTGCACCAACATTTGTCAAAAAAACACAGCAATTTAGTAAACCTATTCTTTTTAGTACATATTTCCTTTGTAATTATTTAGGAATTGAATTTTATTCTGGTTGCGTTGGAGTGATCTCGAACGCAATGGTAAAACTGGCAAATCCATTAAGCACGCTAGCTATCGTAAGCGAAATGTCACATAAACTTGGTGAAATGTGTAGAATCTTTAGGTTACGGTGTAGATTTTTGTTTATTAATAATAGAAAGTTCACAATTTAGAATGCTATGAAATGGTATCAAAATGCATGTTGAATGTAAATATTTGTTACTTTTGTTTCTGAAAAAGTTCACATTGTATAAAGTGACATATTTAGGTATATAAATTTCGTTTCTAAAAATGTTCATTAGTAAAGCGTGACTTGTCTCATGCATGCACTTCCAACATTTGTCTGTTTCGACCTTGTTAAACCAATATTCCTAGAAATCTAGTATGTTTCGTTTGTAATTATTGAAAACAGGAAGTATACAATGGTCTCTGAAGTGCTAATATTTTAGCTTATTAGTAGAGCCAAACTTTCACATGGTAATTTGACAGTAAAACCGAGCACATCAGAAAACATTTTCATAGTATTTTTATTGTAAACTGTTGTCATGAAATTGGTTTCACGAAAACTCATCAGCATTGATCACTAAAGCCAAACTTTCCTGGAAATTTTGGATGTTTCCTTTGTAATTGTTGGTAGTGTAACTAAAATAGTTCCTTAGAAGAGAACGATTTTGACAGTAAAATTTGTCAGCATTGACTTCTAAAACTTTAACATTCTTTAAAACTCCGTACATTTAGTTTCAAATTGTTTATTGATGTAACACAGATACTTTCTCCAAAATAAATTCATCAATAATAAAAAATATTCACACTTAAATTTGTCTTGTAAATGTTATTGTTGAAAGGTTATTTAATTTTAAGTTATCCATATTAATTATAATTTCCACTCCCATTTCTTGGATTAATGCTCATTTAGTTTTGTAGTCTGAAGTTATTGGCCCTTTAGTAAAAATGCCGGTTCTTGTTGTGTTTTTTTGGTGCATATTTATATTGTAAGAAAGAAAAAAAGTTTAAATTTGTCATAAACAATGTATTTCAAAATATATTGATTTATAGCTTAAATCTTGCTTGCAGCAGCTTTTAAATTTATAAATGATTTATTCTAAAAATATTTTTTCCTTGTAGTCCCCAGCAAGCAGTACCCTCAGTGACGCTTCAGATCACACTTCACGACCTTTGGAAGGTCAAAGTAACCAAAGTGACCTTGACCTTGCAAGGTCAGATCTTGGCTCACCTGGCAATGACTCCAAGGTCATTGAAAACCAGAGTCAAACTGAGGTCAAAGGTCAAAATGAGGTCAAGGATCAAGGTCAAGTTGTCCCAGATTTCTCGCAAGATGAAAATGGTGTTCTTGATTTGACCGTTAAACCAAAGAAACAGGAGCCTGCTGTCAGTCAACCAAATTTTGTGTAAGTACATCTGTTGAAGATGCTAGGTCTGTATCTTGAAAACCTTATAATCTGACACAAATTATGCAGTATGTTAAGTATACTAAATGAATCAATGTTGCAAAATGAACTGCAACATTTCATGACAAATAATGTTTTAAGGACAAAAAATTAAAAAAAAGAGCAAAAACAAAATCCATGCATTAGCCAGGAATTAAACCCAGAACCTCTCCCACCGCAGTCTGATGCATTACCTCTTGACCACTGAGTCAAGTGAACATATACATTTAAGTCCAGCTATTTAATTGTTTCAATGGAATGGGTGAAACATAAACAATCTTTTCTGAAATATTTTTAATGGAAACTGTAAATGGCAGTTTCTCATATTTACCTGAGTAGAATTCACTGCTAAAGTATGGATAAAAAGTAATATGTAAACAATGCTGGTCAAAAGATACAGGCATAGTGTCTTTAACATGTCATATTGACTACAGTGTGTTTTACTTTTTACCCATTTTGTGACTGGTAGAGTATCTTACCAAAATAATCTTAAATGGGTTTTTTCCCTTTCTAATTATATTTTAAATGCAAGGTACCTGGTACTTTGCAATAACAAATATTTTCCTCAAAAATAGAAAGACAGAATATATTGTTTTGAGATCAATATTAATTTGGGTTTAAAGCTATTACTCAATGGTGGACTCTAGTTGAACTTTGCCATGAAATTTTAACTGTCACAACAATTCAAATGGGTAGGCCCTGCAGTACCCATCACTTCTCCTAGCATGTGGATGGATTAGTAAACAAAGTTAGATTAAAAGAAGTAGATAGCTGAGTGTGTATTAACAATCAATATCTGTATACATCATTTATCCATCAAAAGGCCTGAGAGTCCAGGCACAAGTACCATGAGATCCTCATGCTCCTTGTGTCATTTCACGGCTCAGTGCATAATGAAAGGATTCCTAAGTTAATATAGATATAACCTCCCATGAGTAATACCTTTAAGCTAAAAATATTTTATGAAATAAAAGGATACATTAAAATGCTATAAAATGAAGTATCTTTTACTGTTTGTAACAGTAAAGCACAATTGAAAACAAAGTAATGACTTCCATAACATCAATTTATTACATACGCACATTAGTTTTCCTATATAATTCTGTTGACCGCAACTGATCAATATTTTTCGATATCGGGTATGTAAAGATTCACGTGAAATGATATCAGGTGTGTAAACAAAATAGAACTACTTTCGTTTTGTTATTGTTTACAATGATGACGTAACGCACCTAAAATCCAATAATTACGCATTTTTATGACGTCAAAATGTTTTCATAAATTTTAATTTTAATTTGTCATCAAGTTTGACGTTGTTTTACACAATCAATTTATATATGTCCTCGTAAATTTTACCGGAATCATTTTACGTTGAGCATTTTATATCAAAACCTCTATTAAAATATAAATAATACAAATGAAAATATGCAGGTGCTCTAAAATGTATGAATGAAATTCCTTTGAATACACATTCATAATACATGACAGCCTTAGAAACGGAAGTGGCAACAATTGTTTTACTTTTGTTTTGAATTTCAATTTTTGTTTGTTTAATACAGATGTTATTTTTGAGATTTTGTTGATGAAACTTATACAATAAATGTCATAAAGCTTTTTGTGATAGTAACACGTATGTAATAAAAAGGTTATTGGTTGGATATGGAAATATATGTTTTCGTTCTGGTGCGTAGTTAATATTGCGCTCCTGACGTCGCGCAATATTACTCCGCACCAGAACTCGTACATTTCCATATCCAACCAATAACCTATAAATATTAAATGTAGTACTGTGAAATCATTTTTTGTTGTTGATCATTTAATTTCACATATTTCGTGGGTAGAACAATCCACAAATTTAAGATTCCAACAAAATATTAAATCACATTCATCATATTTAATATAAATTGAAATCCACGAATTCAAGTATCCACAAACAAAATTTAATGTCCACAAAATGAAACGGTTTCACAGTAACATTCATATGAATGCACAAAACCTTATGAACTTAAAACATTTTTGTACATTTTCAGAGCTGAAACGCCGGTGAATACATTTACAGGGGAGCAAGAAGAAGGTATTATTATGATTATACTTTTAACACTAAGAACCAAAGACGCCAAAGTCTTTATAAAAATGGTACCAGATGCTTCCTTGCTTAGCGCTCAGCATATAAGGACAGGTCTGGCTTCTCCTCTAAAAGTTGCTTAAAAAAGTGAGATGGATTCCATCAAGAATGAGCAGTCGAGAGTGATTAATATAAGTTTGGATAACTTGCTTCGCAATCAACCTTATATAAATTAACTTAAACAAAACACTAACAAATTGTTTACGGACAAAAAACCCTTCATGATAAAACTCTTAAAAAGGGTTAAGGACAGAAAATATTCTAGACACATCTAATAATTACAGAATTTATAGATAACAAAGCTGGTAAAAAAACCTCTAAGAATGGGTTAAAGGACAAAAAACTTCTGGAAGAAACCAACAAGTTTACAGACAATATACTTCTCAGCTTTTTGTATATGCAGACAATACACTCACTCTCATTTCCAACGCCCCACTTTTTATTT
>Ga0224511_10001537_pt1 | contig 14127 bp, 3 predicted proteins | sample SF_May12_sed_USG_2_FD_169988 | JGI IMG/M metagenome (GOLD analysis project Ga0224511, IMG submission 169988) | Sediment microbial communities from San Francisco Bay, California, United States - SF_May12_sed_USGS_8_1 | ecosystem: Environmental > Aquatic > Marine > Sediment | place: USA...
GTGCATACTTATACTACAAAGAAATCGGGAACCATCACAGGAAAAGCGGCCATTTTGGAACCCCAATTCCAAACGAATATATGGGTTGCGTCTGTGGACGCAACCCAAAAAAGAAAGCATACTTTCTGTTTGTAATAAATCTGATGAAAAGAACTAACAGATAGTACCGACATGGGCGGGTGGTTTACAGTTTTTCGGAGCGATGTATTCAGTACAGAGTAGGGCGAGTAAATTTTTCGTCGTAGAGCATAGGGACAGGAGGGACTATAATAAAATGTTGTCTTTAAACCGGATAGTATAATAGTTATACTGAACTCGATGCACTAAACTTTACCAGTCAAATGCTGAAGGTTATTTGCAATTGACGTTATATTGTACCATTTTTGTTGGCACTTTCTTTCATAAATTATGCGATGTAGCGTTTAATCCAATGTTGACATCGACAAAGAAAGCAGAACATTCGAGTTAGGACAATATGTTTCGGGACAACGACATTGGTCTGATTACAAATAACATGAATCGATGTAATAAAATGCAAATACTCTATAACGCTTTTAGTGAATAGTATGTATTTCACTTCATAACCACCTGAAAGTCAAGACTTGTCCGCAAGAAACTTTTGATTTTAGTGAGTATAACTGTGATAATCCTATTATCTAAGTATCAGGAATGCAACAGGAGAACACACTTTTTTGTTGGCCCCATACAAAAGACATTCGTGTAATATAGATTGGCCGCATTTACTGCTTGAAGTACGCATTTAGTTTTTTTAATTAGAAGGTCTTACGATTAAAACACATACTTTACCATACTATACCATTCTGTGGTCACGGCAACATTCCTTTCGGCGATAATTCTCTGACAGCATTCTCTGACAGCATAATACGATCGTATCATAAATGGAGAATGTGCTCATTTCGGCCGTTTTACTACCCAGGAAGTAGGTAGTGTCATGGCAATTCCTCCCTTCAAATTCATGATACTGTATAAATTGTGTTGCAGTTAGACCCAAAATGGACAAATTTATAATTAATATCGTATTTGTAAGTAATTTGCCCCATAAATAGAAATCGCAATTCAGCCGGTCAATGACTTTATCGCGAAACCATATCAGGAAAAGGCCAAGCGTAGTGCTTCACGGGAGAACGTATTCCAATAACAGTCAAAATCCTTATAAATGGAGCACTGCCATATTCTCTAGTGTTATAACAAAGCAATTCATGTAAACTAAAGAAAACGAGTCATACATGGAGACAGAAGCAATATAACTTGACAAAAGTGAACTCTTGGGATTGCGGTAATGTGATTAATCGCAAACATTCCATCGAATTGCAGCCGCAGCTGAAGAAGCAATATTGACAAGATTTGTTCAGATAAAGTAATAAACATGTTCAATTCAAAAGTTTTAAATGTGTAATGCGGTGTTTTGTATTATAATAGCATCGTATCTATAATATAAAAACGTATTAAATACTAAATAGTAACATGTATTAGAATACTTAATTATATGAGTTATTATCAACTATATGATACGTGGCTTCGATACAACTCTTTCAAGTCAACGCATGTTGCATCAAAACAATCTATTTCATGACATTTATTACCAAGAGATCATACTGATAAGCAGATAATAGACACAAACAAGCAAACACGTTTTAATGATATGATTATTTCTAAATGAAACAAGTTGGTAAAATGAGTGCAATATAAAAACTATTATGAATACAGATACTGTTTTCTGATGAAAAACATATGGACATAAATATTAAGAATACACGGAACCCAAAATCTACTTAAAATATATTTACTCAAACAACATCTACAATATATATGATTAAATTAATCGCAATTTTGTCGTTCAAATTGTGAAACACAGCGTTCGGAATGCCTTGTTGTTACATGGGCACCAGCAGGATAGACATTGACAAGCAGAGGGTAGACAACGACCAGCGCCCAATCGAACCAGGCGAGGAGATCAATGTGTTCGCCAACTCCACCCACCACCAGAAATGCCCACTAGACAAGGTATGTTTCACGGTATGCGTCCTTGAAGGAAATTAGACCAGTCCTGAGACTGTTCATGAACACATTTTCGATGAATGACAAGCTGTTGATGGTATGATTTTTCTTTCTATTGTGTGAAATACACGTATACATTTGAATAAGGCATCAAACATCCAATCTTAGTAAAATGTATCTGTACAAAAACAGTCTTATGTTCATAACATAATAAATTTTAGTCCGGTCTTTATGTAAAATGTGCAAATAATTTCACTCCGGGGTAGACACAATTTGTTCTGTTTGTGTCAGGCTTAAGGAAGAGTTGTACAACATTAGTTAAACTATCAAGTTAAGATTATGGCATTTTGGTAAAACATTTGTTTTCGGTTTGATTGTATCTGTCATAATATCTGTGTTGTTTTTATGTTGTACCAGTAAGACTGCCAGGACGGTTTTCTTTGACCGGATATTAACTATTAAAGCTCCTGGATGTAGCTACCTAAGTAATCACAGTACCTAAAGCCTCTTGCAATTTTTATTTTATTCATTGACATAGATATTATCAGATTGAAACACACTCTGCACACATAAACGCCAAATGTTTTGTACTTAATGACTATACGACACCCGCATGCGTGTTGTGCCACGTGGCTTTTCGTCCTTTGTACATGTTTTGCGCCTCGCAACTGTTTGAAACGTGCTCGAGTGTTGCAGTGTGTGCCTATCAGCGGGTGGGATTGCGGCGTGGTATGTACAAGTGCGAGTGCAAGGACTACTTCTACTTCCCGAACACTAAGGTGACCAATAAGTACAGCAATGGTTCCACCATCGAGGACAAATACAGATAGAAAGTTCATGCATGTTAATTGAGATCAATTCTTTTATTTTATTGTAGCAATAGAATCAAACAGCGATTCATGTTATGGTTGTCAGATTCATTTGTCTTGCCGTTCTGTTCTTGTATCTAGCTGTAATATAGGGAATAAATTATAACGCACGTTCGTCCGGCGTTTAGATGGATTTATATGGGTCTCTACTATGTAAAAGGGCTTTTCTGGTCCTCAGAAATCACGGAGTGTATCAAACTCCTCACAGCGGTTACGTCACGCTTTGCTTCTTTAACCACTGCCAACACAAAAATCACGTGACGATGGTCTATCACGTAATTGATTCAAAACTTCAGCCGTTATTTACTACACACACGGTGACACAGTGAATATATCTTCCGTAATATTTACAAAATTTTTTTATAACATATATATTTTTTTACTTTCTTGTTCATAAAGCATAATAAATTAATGAAAGAAAACTAAAATAATATTAAGTATTCTGTTTTAAAAATAAAAGTGAAAAAACAAATCCGGTTCTCCGGAGCCGGATTTACATGTGGTGGCAGTGGTTACTGTACTGATCAGGGGAAGTAACCGCTGCGGGGAGTTTGGGAGTGTATATGTATGCTGTTTACATTTGCAAATGGAGTTCCGCTCATGCACTAGGGGGCGTCAGTGGTGTGGCATCATTCTTAACTACTGATGGACAGCTTAAAAAACCGAGGCTGCTGTTTTCTCGTGCCGGCTTTGCTTTCTGAGTTTAATTATGCTCCCCGAAAGAATTCGTGGGAGCATATAGTCGCATAGTCGCTGGGTTGTCCGTCCGTCCGTCAGTCAGTCAGTCCGTCAGTCAGTCCGTCCGTACGTCCCGAATTCGTGTCCGGCCCATAACTTTGTTGTTTGAAGTCGGATTTTAAAACTATTTAACAGAAATGATCACCATATTAAGACGATGTGTCGCGCGCAACATTTGGGTCGCTACCTTGAAGGTCAAGGTCACAGCATGACTTTACAGTAAAATCCTGTCAGGCCCATAACTTGGTTATTCAAAGTCGGATTTTCTAATTATTTCACAGAAATGTTCACTATATTAAGACGACATGTCGCGCGAAACAATTTGGTCGTTACCTTGAAGGTCAAGGTCACAGCTTGACCTAACAGCAAAATCGTGTCCAGCCCATAACGTTTTTTTGAAGTCGGATTTTTAAACTATTTCACAGAAATGATTACCATATTGAAAGGCTATGTTGCACGCAACATTTGGGTCGCTACCTTGAAGGTCAACTTCACAGCATGACCTTGCAGCAAAATCATGTCCGGCCCATAACTTCTCTGTGTTCAATACCTATTCGGGTAGCGTCACCCGGTTCGACCGGCTCTTGTTTAACTTACGACAGCTGGTGTTTAGTGCCTGTGTTGCGGCTGTAAAAAGTCGTCCCGTACTACATCATTGTGTATATATATTTTTCTGGTCCTCGGGGATCATGGAGTGTACATATATGTTGTTTACATTTGCAAATGGAGTTCCGCTCATGCGCTAGTGGGCGTCAGTTGTGTGGCATCATTCATTACTACTGATGAAAAGTTTCAATAAAAACCGAGGCTGCTGTTTTCTCGTGCCGGCTTTGCTTCCTGAGGGCTTTCCTCTTCATCAGTTTAATTTATCTTACTACAGCTGGTGTTTAGTACCCGTGTAACGGCTGTAAAAAGTCGCCTCGTACTACATCATCGTGCAGTTATATTTTTCTGGTCCTCAGGGATCATTGACTGTACATGTATGTTGTTTACATTTGAAAATGGAGTTCCGCTCATGCGCTAGGGGGGTGTCAGTTGTGTGGCATCATTCATTACTACTGATAAACAGCTTCAATAAAACCGAGGCTGCTGTTTGATCGTGCAGGCAATGCTTCCTGGGGGCTTACCCTTTCTTCAGTTTAAAATTAACTTACTACAACTGGTGTTTAGTGTCTGTGTGGCGGCTGAAAGAAGTCGCCCCGTACTACATCACTGTGTAGTTATATTGTTTCTGGTCCTCGGGGATCATAGAGTGTACATGTATGTTGTTTACATTTGAAAATGGAGTTCCGCTCATGCGCCAGGGGGCTTCAGTGGTGTGGCACCATTCATTACTACTGATTAACAGCTTCAATAAAACCGAGGCTGCTATTTTGTCGTTCAGGCTATGCTTCCTGAGGGCTTTCCCTTTCATCAGATTAATACACATTGATATGACGAACGCGGCTTTGTCCTTGTAGCGCATTGTTGTTTAAATTCTAGACAGAGTTCATTAGACAGAGTTTGACAATAACAGAATGGGTGTTAATGTCACACTAGATGCTGACATAGGACATCAAACCATTTTATAATCGACAAGCAGCTCTGCTATCAATAAATAATGAGGCAACAATAACCTATTCCATACAAGTGTGAATATTTAAGAATAGAAAAGACATGACATGATAAGACGTTGTTTTTGTCAAAAATTACTCTTAACAAACAATTTAATAGTAAAACAACGGTAAATCACCCAAAGACGTACACACATGTTATTTAGTAAATAATTATAAGGCAGTGGGGCTATAGTGTAGGTGATGAAGACCAATATACCGTTTGTTGTTTATCTTTTATTGAATCCAACCCCTAAAAGCATTTACACCCATATTTTGGCTTGTATTAGATTGTACCCTTCATGTCCGCGAAGATACACTATACCCTTTTTGTCCATAGTTGTCTCACAGAGCAATCAGTTTGTAACGATTAGCTCGACTTGAACACAACACATCATGATCTCATCTGTATTTATAAGCAGGGTCTGGTTAACGAAAATAAAACCCATGCAAAATGAGATAAACGTAATTTGAATAAATTGTTCATAGCAACCGACATTCAAAATGTTCATGTGATTTTATCTATATCGGTCAGTGTTGTATTTAGCTCATGTATATCCTGCCAGTCAAAAGAATTTTTTAAGCCTCACCACTGACGTCCCTAGCGCATGATCGGAACTCTATTTTGAAAAGTAAACACCATACATTCAATGATCTCAGAGGACCATTAATATAACTACACAATTATGTAGAGTATTATGTTCTTATTTTAAACGCATTAGTTAACGTATTAAATGCTTTACCTTTACGTACACATGTGATTTCATGTTGCGTTTGCATTTCAAATATGAATTTGACATTATCGCGAAATCTGACTGCTTTTTAAACGTATTGGTGTGTGACAAACATCATTATTATGAACACATTGTTACGCAAATGAGTTACCAAATAAACGATATAAGAAAAACAACCACACAAAACAACAGCTGAGCAATGAATGTTTGGTCACTGGCTCGTGGAAGAATTATTCAACAACCATCGAATATAGCAATTTGTATGGGTAGTTTATACAGCTAATGTAATGTAATTAGTCGTAGTAGGACAAATAACCTTTAACAAACAACATCTTATAACGCTAGCGTGCTAATGCTTCTTTAAAGGTGATATTGTTTCCATGTCCTATTTATTTATACTTCCTCATCGAATCCTTTGCTCTTCAAACGCAAAACAATTAGTTTATTTGATTGATTTGTCTTATTGTGAACAACAATAGTGTAAAGAGAAATAAAGCACAGAACATATACAGTTACGTCCAATATGTATTTTATTTTGTTCACGTGTAAATGTATTCTTGTATTTTGCTAATAACATGACTGTATATGTTTAATGCAATAAACTGGTATAACACAAATATACATGTTGATTATTGTTATAGTCCAACCATTATTGTTACATTTACAGCACATTTGTCCACATCAACCACATCTGAAACTTACTAAGATAATAGAAACATGGAAACGGTGTTTGCACTTAGGACAACCAACAAATGATGACGCACACTTATGTCAACGACGACAAAAATGCTCTCCACAATTTCTATTTCCGGCCAGGAAAGAACATAATCTATAAAGCATATTTAACAGTCTTCGATAGATATGTTTAGGAGACATAAAATCCGTTTAACGGAATGGGTTTGCAGAGTGCCGACCTTATTCTGAGCTTTCGGAAGCAGACCACCGACTGTGTTTACTGCTTAATTGTTCATTATTTTTACATCATTGGGAATTGTTAATTCCCCGAACTCTTAATACAAACCCCATATTCGTTAAGAGCCTTGGTTGAGATTTAGTAGTTTTATCGCTTGGATGATAGACGTGTTCATTACAAGGGGCCGTGGCCGCAATTCACGATCGATGACGGCGATGTTTGGTCTGCGCTACCAGCCACCGCATGCTAGACATCTCGCCACACATCGCTGATTTCACAACGGCCACCGGTTACTGTTGCGTCTGAATATAAATCGCAACATTATGACACTAGAAGCAAGTTTACTTTTATTACGAAGTACTGATGTCTTAACTAAGGACAATAATATACATATAAAATTCAATTTAACGTCATAAAGAATGACGACTTTCACCAATCATGAGTTTTACAACAATACAAATATATTTTTTTCAAAAACCTATATGTCTTGTTCTTTTACCAACGTATTTATGGTATCAAAACTTATTTAGTGGTACATTTTGAAGTGTGTTGAACGACCAGATCTCAGTGGAGTCCCTTTAAAGGCTCTAATGGTACGACAATCAACATTGCTGTACTAAATACATATCATAATTTTAATACCTAAAGCTGAAAAACATTTCCTTAAACATAAGTATTTACAGTACACTCCACGCGGATTCCCCTCTTTCTTGATACATGTACATATAGTACTGTACTGTGAATAACAAGTGGATTTTGCTGATTTACGAATAGCCTTTACCTAAATGCTACATGTACGTGTACATACTGTTTGTTGTGGAAAGTAAACAAGGTTTCATGCTTAACATAATAACACTATACCGTGTCACTATTTCATGTGAACCTAAGACAGAGAGAAAGAAAATGACATGAACATTTGTATGCATGTAAATGTATAATATGTATATTTTACAGTGTTGTACACTAGAGCACAATAATTGCCACGCTGAATGCAGTTTAATACTGAAATCATCGATAGCCCCCATTTTGTTTCCTCCGAGTTTCGCGGAGGAAAACCTCCGCAATTCGCGGAGTTTACCTTCTGACGGTCTGTTAAATGTCCGCGGAGGAAACATTAAAAACACTCCGAGAAAAACGGACTTTAGAAAAACTGGTAACTTCTCGGCGCGGAAGATTTTCCTCGGAGTTTTGCGGAAAGTGGGGAATCCGCGTGGAATGTACTGTACGTATGGACAAGGGTCAGTAAAATTTGCATTAGTATTTTGTCGCTGGAAATATAACAACATAGTTTGTTTACAACTGCCAACAATAATATTCGATCGATTGTTTAAAAGCGCTTTCGGCATTCGCCGCATTGACTCGGTAGTAAGCAAATAGTGGTGACGTAGTATGTCAGGTGAAAATTGTAAACACGCTTCGAATTTGTAGACATGCTGCGTAGTCTGATTTATGCCGTTGACGTCATCACTATCTGTGTCTTCGCAATATTTAAATTTTTGGAAATCCATTCCGATAATCACCATGTCTTCCCAAATAAGTATCGGTAAAATACGATGCTGCGTGATCAGTCAGAATGTCATAGAGCAGCAGTTGAAACAAATCGTTCTATGTAAACGTCTGTGTGTTACATTGAAATTATATTTTGAGAACGTCTTTATAAATAATTGGTTTGTATAAATATGTATTGATATCTGTAAAATATTAGGCTGATAAAGACGGATATATAGTGACTTTAAGATCATTATACAAATATGTACATGTTTATGTAATCGAACGCGTAAGTAATCCAATTGCAGAAACATCTGAAGTTCCCCTTAGATATATATAACTGATTGGTTCTGTGAACTATCACAATTGCCTTTCTCGAAAATACATTGCTGGTTTACTGCACACCTGGAATAGAAGCGTTCTACGAAATATGATGGGTTCATATGAATTCAGTGATTTATATCTCGTTCAGTCATACGGTTATGGAATCTGCAAACCAATTTCGTGATTGTGTCGTCTCATAACATTCTGTCGTTAGATTGTCAGCAAAAGGTTTGATCCACATATTAACTACAATATTGTTGTGTTAAATGCAATGTCCTTTCTTGCTGGTTTGTCACATAAACATCATACTTATAAAATTCTTTCAGACTAAAAAGCTGTTATGAATCGGGATATTATTTTCTAAAAGCAATTTATTTATCGAAGCATAAATCGGGAATCATACTTAAACAAAAAGGATGGCAGGATTAATGGGCGTTAGCTTATCGCCTCTCTCATATTTTTTGCTGGAAAATATACATGATATAAGCAAGATGTGAGCCTTTCCTAACTATCTGTTATGAACATTTGGTTCATTACGTTTGGTTTTTAATGATGACACCACATAGCTGGATATAATTCCTTTGATTTCGCTGAGTCTTACTTGCAGCTTCGGCAAATGTCGCACGAACGTCATAATCTCCTCATAAAGGCGGCATCGAGTCACCAAAATCTAGCTGGCTGTCCACCACCCTGCAATCGCACCGATGTTCATTGTCACTCCAACTTTCAATCAGTCTCAAACTCTTCCCTTGGTGTCATACAGAGAACATTTAGATTTTTAAATTAATTTCCTCAGGAGCAATTTGTTTTTATTCATATCTATCAAAACAGAGGCCGTTACACACGCAAATGGGTTTCGACTTGCCACGATATATTCAACAATTACTGGCGTAATAGGCAAGAATACAGTCTACTCTCATACAAAGCTTTTAATTGTCAACAATCTGCAAAGCTTCCGTGCTGGTACTTCGGGATAAACGAGATTCATTTAATTTATAACAAAACTGATAATTGTTATGTATGTTTATGTGAAAGTTATCCGATGTTCATCATTGGCCTGTGTAGAATGAATGAAAACGTGAACGTACATATATTGTGATATATAGTGATGCGTCATTTATTCCTCTCTAAGATGTCTGGCAAGTCAGCTATTAACTTCCCAAGAAGGTCCTTCGTACTAGGAATTACGTGGTTACAATTAGCTACATTCTAATTTTCAGGAGTAAGCATTGTCTTGATTTAAAAACTTTCGGGGTAATCGTGAAGTACACAAACAACTGAGAGTTGACTTTGCAAGTACATATTTTACAGCCTTCGGTAAATATCATTATGACAAGTTTAAAACTCACGACATCGGAAATGACCTTGTCTGTGGAGCTTGTTCATTTTTATATTACATTATACGGAGACTTCGACACTGATTGGGTTATATAACGCCGGTCAATTAATTCACTTACACTTTTCTTTGGAGGTAAAGGCAACTTGGGGGTTACCAGTAATGAGTACATGAGTACTCTTACGAGAATGGTAACACGTCTCGTATTACCGCCGTAGGACGTATTGTTCTAAAACATATTTGTATAATGATCTTAAAGGGTCTCCATTGAGGTCTGGTCGTGTAACACACTTCCAAATGTACCACTAAATAAGTTTTGATACCATAAATACGTTGGTAAAAAGAACATATAGGTTTTTGAAAAAAATCTCTTAAAGCGTGTTACACGACCAAACCTCAGTTGAGTCCCTTTAAAGCTAATAAAGAAAATGTATTTCCCATTAACCTAGAATATAATGTATAAGTGTGTGGAGAAATAAAAATTCTTGTAAACCATTATTTATTCAAATAAACTCATACACAACGGTGCCATTTAAGAGGTTGATACAAAAGGATACACATACATGTTTTCGAAAGGTTTAAGGGGTTATAAATACAATGATCTGATTTATTGCAAATAGCAACAATGATAGCAAAATGTTACATTAACGTTAGACATTATTATGTTTCTTCTTGATTAAAGAAATGTACATTATCAAATTGTTAGTATAATACATGTATGTACCTTACCGAGATTGGATTTATTCGCAATCGATAGTCACTTTAGTCAAAACACGCAAACATTGCAACAGCCAAATTTATTAATACAATTTGTATTTAAGTTTTATTTGATCGGTTGTTTGTGCTGGTTATTATCAATGATAACAAGTACAATTAGGTGCACTTACTGTCAAAATAATGATACACATTTTTACATTACTTCAATCAATATATTTGATCATTGTCGCCGCCTATTAATTAACGACCAAGTGTTTTATGATCAGGAAAATGGCACTTAATATAGTGCAACCTGAACTAAACGTGTTATAGATGTTTCTAGTCGAAAGATCTTCACAAAAGGAAATGTTTTAGTCGTCCAGATTATATTGATTGGAAACAAAATGTCACGACATTTGTTCGCGGCATGTGCATGCACTTTACCAACGTTCCGCAATGTATCGATACGGCTTACACCAAAAGGAAATGACTCTTAAATCCCTGATATAGACACGATCTGTCATGGAAGCTAGACAGACCAGAAACGACCGCAGGTCGGTATACAAGATGTATCTGACCTGCCAAATCTCAGATAATAAGAATAGATGGCATGGAAAGCAGTGCTACTGATTAATTACTTTCACCTTTCCCCATGATATTTCATGGCGAAATTAATGTAGTACTCAGTATGTATGTTGTTTCAGTATGTTCCATATATGCGTGGCACTAACATTAACATGACGTTACACAAGTTCTTGATTTCTTATTTAAATACCCAATTATGAATTTTCAAAACCGGCGCAGTTGTTTTTCATGATGGACAACCATATCATAAATATTTTATGGTTATTGATCTATAGAAAATGGCAACGCCATCTTGTTTAAAGGTTTAGATTGAAAACGTGCATACCAAGTTCATTGTTTACAGTACTTACATGTATTACATTACATTACATATAAGGGCGCGCGAAGTTCTTGGCTACGTCATAAATAAATAGTAGAGAGTAGATCTAGTCTTTTTTTGCCAATGGTAATGTAATTGTTATACTGAAATCGATTCACTAAATTGTCATGTGTTTCACTTAATGGCCATGTTGAAGCGGAAAAGGTAGGGCTTATTGGCCAAAAGCGGCCCAAAACGTATTAAAATGTGTTCTCGTGTTCAAAAACTAGCAATCATATAAATATAGAAATAAAATAAGTTAAATATTGTTATGTTACCTCAAAAGTACCATTATGTAGTAATGGAACATAAAATTATGTGTCAATTTACTACTGATTAGTGTAAACAATGCGGTCGTGCAGAACTCTAAATATAATAGGAACATAGCTTTAATACTAAGCCGTATTTAACTCTATGTATTAACGATGGACATCTTAGAGTTTAATCAGTGGAACATCAAAAGTTTGTCCAAAAACAAAAGGTTGGAAAGTAGAATGTAAACAACATTGTCAAAGTTTATTTATCTTTTTGGACAAACCATTTATGTTATACTTATCCTTTAGAACCGTGACCCGCCCCAACCCCCACACAAATCAACGTATTGGTTCGCAATCTAAGGACTCCGGCCTATAATACAAAGTGTGAACTAGACAGACATTTAACTACATGGTTGCATCATATTAAATCATTTCACGATAATAATTACAAATGATACAAGTTGGTAAATTTAAATACATCAGTAGAATATGAACACTTTACAAGAAATACAGATACTGGTTTCCAGTAGAATTAAACATGTATATAAATAAAGAATACACGGACTCGCCTTCTACTGGATATAGTATGAGTCAAAAAATGTTTACAAATTGATATTGAATATCGTTTATATTGTCTTCCAAAGTACGTAACATAGTGTTACTAATGATCTGAATGCCTTGTTGTTACATGGTCACCAGTGGGATAGACATGCATAATGTGGACATCGACTAGTGCATAAATGAACTTGGCGAGGAGCTCAATGTGTTCGCCAACGCTACCCGCTATAAAATGTCAACGACCCATATTGGTACTGCCGTCAGAAGATCTGGGGAGACTTGTATTTAATTCAATGTGTGAAGGAAAATGGAACAATCGTTATTCAGTTGATAAATGCATGTTGTTTCAATAAAAACCTCTTTTATGATATTTTTATGTGTTTCTTCTTTGTGGAATACTATTTTACATTTTAACATGTCCATTTTAATCATATCGTAATAACAGTTATCTGTACAAAGAGAACTTTATCATCGTCTTATTTTTAATTATCAGTTTTTCTGTATGCCAACTGGGCAATTAATATCACTCCACATTGACACAGACGGTTCTGTGTGTGTCAGGATATAAACGTGTTATACAACATTAGTTAAATTATTCAAGTAAATATTATGGCATTTTAATAAGACATTGATTGTTTGTTTTCGGTTTGATTGTATTCATGATAATATCTGTGCTGATGTTAGAATTGTTGTAAATATTTATAATTTGCAGTAATAAGACTGCCAGGACTGTTTTCTTTGAATACATATTAACTACTAAAGCTCCTGGATGTAGTTAGCTTTGCGATCACATTACCTATAGCCTCTTGTAATTTTCAAGACGGTATTAAGTAGTGGGTATATATTAATACTACTTACTATTGAATATATATTAGCAAGTCTTATTGAAATGTGTCAAAGGATAGTCGCGCATGCTCAATGTGAAGTAACGCCATATATTGGTCGCCATGTTGTTGACAGCAAGACCACGAAGGCAGAACTGTAAATTGTTATTGTAATTATAAATATTGTGAATTAAAGTGTTGTCATCAATAATGCATATGAGGGTATGATATCGTGTTTAAATCACTTTTGGTAGTAATTTTGAGAGCCAGTTTTATAAGTGAACAGATGACCTAAATTATTAAACACAGATTACATCTGTAAGGGAGATCACTTTTCTGAGAGTCATTATTTATTTGCTAATTTCACCTTAATTTCATGTTGTAATTATAATATGTGACCTGTTTGAATTAAATATTAAGTTAAAAGACATGTTTTGTGTAAACATATGTTTTTAGACTTGGATATTTCATTATTAAGTTTATAAACAAGAATTTAATGACATAATGACATAGTCCCGGTTTCTGTTCAATAGATAATATCTTCTTGTATAAAAACATAGTGTTAAACTTGACGGTGTCAGAAGCCCTTTGGTGGACACTCAACATTTTTATGAATATTGTCAGAGTTGTTGGCCCTTAGGTGAACGCTCATGTTTTTTTCTTTAACTTTAAGTGCTAGAAAAGTCTTTGTATTTTTAATAAAGGAAACATTCTATTTTCTCTATTTAAGGTGGAACAGGACACCCGAAATGACGTCGTTTTTGACGTCAAAACCAGCGTTTTTAAGTTGACGACAGTGGGTGGTTGAATTTCAAAATAATTTGTTCATTTAATAT
>Ga0224511_10001538_pt1 | contig 14126 bp, 11 predicted proteins | sample SF_May12_sed_USG_2_FD_169988 | JGI IMG/M metagenome (GOLD analysis project Ga0224511, IMG submission 169988) | Sediment microbial communities from San Francisco Bay, California, United States - SF_May12_sed_USGS_8_1 | ecosystem: Environmental > Aquatic > Marine > Sediment | place: USA...
GGCTTTCGTAGGTTTCCGTAAGAACTATATTTCAGCGTAGGCGTTTTGGGTTAGACATATCCTTCCACCTGATACATCCGAGGCACGATCGCCGATTAGGCGGAATTGGCCGAGTAGTTCCGATTGCGGAAATAGAAGATATAGGTTATTTTCCAAAAGGACGGAAATGGCCGAGTCGTTACGATTGCATGCACTCAATTTACGAAGAAATCGCCGAGGGGTCCCGAATGGTGATTATACGGTGGCACAGAGGTGACATCCGCAACACTTAATTTATATTGTGGCCGCAAGTTAGTAACTTGTGGCGACAACTTAGTAACTTGTGGCCACGACTTACTAACTTGAGGCCACGACTTACTAAATTGTGGCCACAACTTAATAACTTGTGGCCACAACTTAGTTTAGCCACCGTATGATTAGCAAACTTGTGGGAATTCCTGACTGGATGTTTGCTGAATAAATTCAAGAATATGTACTACGGATTATGTGTTTACCATTAAAATCTTAAGGTAAGAATCGATAATATGCGATAATGAGGCAAATTCAATGTAACAACGTTATAATTGTGATTAGATTTATTAGATAAAATCGGCATGTAGGTTTTCTATTTTCGATTTCATTGCCAACAAGCCACCACAAAGTGGGCGGATCCGATATCAAATACGGTTTTTAATCTAGTGTCCTACTAACTATAATAAAACTCTATTTTACACTCTGCCTGTTAAAGATGATAGATGATTCTGAGCTGAATATTGCCTATTATAGTGTCTATAGAGATCAGAATTTTAAGAATATCTTTATTAGATTTTAGAGTGTAATAATTGTTTATCCTGACAATTATCCTGTTATTCTCCCAACAGTGTGTGTGTCAATACATCGACTTAATCTTTTATTACATTAAAGCAGCTGTCCCCCAGAATATACTAAAAATAATTAGTTACAAGTGTTTTGAAATATCTCTTCAAATATAGATCTATATAATAGTTGTAAGAAATAAAAATAACTACATACATGTATTTTCACCTTTTTGCTTTGAAAACAGACAATTCGCTTTTCTGCCATCGGGATAATCCTTCTATACATAACGGCTACTAACGCAGTTGATTATGCAAAGAAAAACGATGTTTTACCAACGATTTGTCAACTGAATTAAGTGGTCAGTAACTAATAATCAGTAATAAGTAGATTTCTCCACTAAACATACCTTGACAAGTATTAACCATATAATTTTTTTTATAATTTTTGTTTGAGCATCTGGAGGACAGCTGCTTTAACACAACATGGAAGACTAACACCAACAGTGAAGAATTATTTCCTCTATCAATAAAGTTAAATACATGTTTTACATTATTAAGTGTTCATACTCGACTAGCCATTGCTCCGTGAAATACCTTTTGATTTTAAAACCCATAATTATTCGTGAAATAAATGGATTGTTTTCACAAGCTTGGCCCTATAATGGGCCGGCATCAATTCTGTTGAACAAAAAACAATATTTTATATACACACATTTTGCAAAATAATTAAAATATTATATCGTATTTGTTTGCCCATTTTACAACCCTGGATATCAAAATGTCTTAACATTGAGACACATGTTGTCGGCACTGAAAAGGGCCAATCGGGTAGGCGAAAACAAATGTATCTTTATATAAAAAGATGCGGATGGACATATACATTATGCATTACATAAATCCTATTATCCTGACTGGATTTTATTATTATTTGAAATCATACACTCGACACAGTCTGATTCGTATTGTATAAACAGTTTTTTATATTTATATATGAAATGATGTTTTAAAATACAGTAGTGATTAACAATCTTAAATCAAACACTTAATTTACTGAAACATGCATAATTTTAGTCAACAATACACAGTATCTGATTTTATAGTGCCCACAAAGTTACAAGTGGGTACAGAACAGACTGGACTGGCAACTATGACGTTTCTATTTGTCATTTTAGGTATTAAACTATTGTTGCAGAATAACCAACACCAATATAGAGACCATGGCTGAGGTGGATGGAAGGAAGCCGGACACAAGGGAAGATGAAGACCCCGAGACTCCTGGAGACCCTGATGTCGTCATGTACTGCGGCCCGTGCGGCAATTTAGAGGCCTCCTCCTTCTGCAAGGACTGCCATGAGTACCTCTGTCCTGGCTGCACCAGGTGCCATAAGAGACTGGGTGTCACCAAACACCACACGCTGCTCGAGGGGGCACAGATACCTCCGTCCCATCCGACTATGGAAAACTCGGCTACTGAAAACTTTACGAAATGTGCTGACCACCCACAAGAAGAAGTCAAACTTTTCTGTTCAACCCATAACGTTCTTTGTTGTGTGGCGTGCATGGTACACGTAACATGTACGAAGGACTATATTCCAGACATTGCTAAGGAGTTTAAGACCGGACCAGAATACACTGAACTGCTTTCTGATATCCATGATCTTGATGTAACGGGCGTTCAATGTCAAGCCGACATCGACAGATGTTTGCAGGAAGTGGACACCATGAGCTTCCATGAAATAGACAAACTGAAGAAATATAAGGCGGCAATAATTGAATACCTAGAAAAGAGAGAAAAGGAGTTGATAGCTGATGTTCAGCGGCTTCGTGATCGTGACACGTCACTTCTTCATGAGCTTCAAGGCCGGCTCAGGACGTGGCAGTCAGACCTTAATAATGTCAAGACACAACTTCAGTCGCATGAGAACAGTTCTAATCAACTATTCATTGCGACCAAGAGGATGCGTAAACTGGTTAGAGAGTTGCAGACGGTACTCCAAGACATGCAACAGCAGACCAAGTACCAGCGCTACACATTACTGAACGACCCTAGAATGGAGAAAATGTTGCTCGACAACACAGGCTTTGCAACTGTAGATGAATTGTTTGGTACGTTTTTTTGGCAAAGTCATACAATAAAAAGCTATAACATACGTATGCGAACTGTAGATCTGCAAACAAGGACTAATGTAGTTAGGTGAATTTTGAATATATTTACGCAAACAATAGTTCATTAAAAGTTTGGTTTGTACGGTACTATGCGATCACACTGTGTGTTGGTATACGCGCCATTGATGGAAGGATATGAATATCAGTTTTGTAACAATGTAAATTACATTTAAACCTTTATTTTTTGTTTTGAAAGTATATTGATTTTTTATGGCCACACTCGTTTGGGCCCTGAGAATTACTTGTTATTATACATGTAAAATAAAATACAAAACATATTGCTTTGTAATGTAACGCCAAACTATTGTGTGTGTTTACCGGTATTCTAGTGTTGTCAAGTGTTGCAGACGAGTCAAGCCTCCGGCGACAACCACCCATCGATGTCAACATCGGCGTTTACAACATAAAAGACATCACAGTGGTGTCGGATGCCAGATTCCTGGCAACTTGCGCCTTGTCTGGGTTGGGTAAATTATTACTGGTGGACAGCGAGGTCAAAAAGAATGTGGCTGAGATTCAACTGCCAGGCCACACACCACAAAGAATTTGTATGATTGATGACACTACTGCTGTGGTATCTCTGGGCAATAACAAACAGATTCTGTTTGTTAACATAAAGGACGATGTGCTAGTGCTAGGAAAATTGCTCAGCGTAAATGGAAATGTCTTTGGAATTGCAGCACATGCGAATAGGCTTGTTGTCTCATACAACAATCCTCCTAGAATAGAAATGATGTCCAGGAACGGGAATGTATTGCACTGTTTAGACAACCACACTGCAGGACGAGATGTGATGAAAGATCCACACTTCATAGCCTCATCAGACTACGGCATGTTGTATGTCACAGACTGGGAGTTAGCCACGGTCACTCTGCTCGACTCCACCCTGCGTGTAGTTCGCACGTTCACTGACCCGCTCCTGCAAGGCCCATGCGGCATCGTGTCTGTCAGCAGTAAGGAGGTGCTGGTCAACAGCTGGGGCAACAGTAAGATTCTGCTGCTGTGTCCCAGCACCGGCACATGCACCAGCATACTGCAGGAACGGGATGGGATCCAGAAGCCGTATGCATTAGGCTATTCTAAATCACAAAAGAAAGTGTTTGTACAAGGCGACAACACAGGCAACATTCAGGTCTTTAAACACACGTAAACACGGATGTACATTATACAATGTAGTTACATTGGGTGCTTTTAAAAATATCATGATCAGTTGAAAAATGCTTTTGTGCACAGTGTGTAAATACATTATATAAGGCCAAAAAGTTCATATTCTGTTTCTTGGGCACCTTTTTGAAAAATCGAATGCGAAAAGGCGATTTTTTTATTGTGTCAGATTGTTTATATTTCTTGTTTCTCAGCAGATAACAATGCTTTTTTATGCAGATTTAATCTGTATTGCCTTTAATACCATAAATACATGTACTTGAACAGCAAATTTAATATAAATAAATTTTAATAAAAACAGGTTTTTTTTCGAAATTGTGTTAAGAGTTGGCCAGACAAATAAAACAATCATACATGCAGACAATTCGGGTCGACACCAACGGTCCAGCAAATGAATTCTTTCTCACTTGCCAGTTTTTTTTTTAACTCAATTGGGCTCAAACTTAAAGCGGTGAGGGGACATTGCATGCATGCCCAAACACACTAACCATTCGACCACAGGGGTCCCCGGTGATTAAACAGGTCGACTGATAAATAATGTGATCACTAATCGGCTGTGTGTATGTGCCGTAAAATATAGTGTTTTAGTGAAGAACAAGCAGAATGTAGGGCTTATATGGGCACAACAGACAGTATTTGTGTACTTCATGGTTTAGTCAATCAAATGATAAACGACAATAAACATCTTAATTGTGATTTGAGTAAAACATTTGTTTTTGATATTTTATCAATATATCGATATATCGATGAAAATTAGCTTTCAACTGAGTTTTTTCTTTAAAACAGCTTAGAATGCACATTCTTTGTTTATTGATGCATATTTTTCTTCAAATCTTTACTTTCTTTTTACCTAATTCCTGAGAAACTTTGCCGATGACATATGCCTTCTGTCCCACCACTTCCAACGGATGCAAGAGAAAACTGACCGCCGTCACAAGATTGCCCAAACAACAGGACTAACTATAAATGTCATGAAGACAAAGTCCATGAGGATCAACACTGCAATCACTCGGCCATTTACCATCCAAAATGAGCCTATAGAAGACGTCAGTAACTTCACCTATATAGGTAACATCACAAGCACATCAGGTGGAACCGAAGAGGACATCAGGTCAAGAATCGGGAAAGCCAGGCATGTCTTCACTACCCTAAGGCCAATCTGGAAGAACACGAACATCGGTCTGCCCACTAAACTCAAACTCTTTAACTTCAATGTGATCTCCACCCTTCTCTTCTCTTCACAAACAAAATAATAAAGGTATATTTATTGATATAAACAATCTATCAAACAGTACTGGTATTTAAGGCATATTACTCCGGTACTTAACTTATATATTAAGCATCAACCTATGTTCTTCCGTTTTCATTTTACAATGTAAAGGAATGCACATCAGATATGAGTACATGTATAGTACATTACTGTTAATCAATATGTTAATAAAAATCTAGTTAAATAAAGGCTTTAGACGGTCTAATTACAACACTGTTTCTTTTTAGACATTCCATTAACTACAAAACAGTGGTTTTTCATGAAAAAACGACAACAGTTTTCTTAAGGTTTTTTCAACCCGATATATCGATATATTAAAATGTGTATCGATATATCGATATTTTAAAATGTGTGTCGATATATAAATATCGGTCGAATTAATGACAGCCCTACTATTTCCTGCATGTTGGCGCCATATATGGTAAGGTAGACAACTTTGTTTTCAATACCGAACTGTTGGCACATGTTTCCTCCCTTTGAATCACGTTCTGTATCTATGGTTGTTATTGTCGTAAATATCTAAATAAACTATTTTGAGGTTCTACATCTATACTTTGCAAATCTGATAAAGAAAGTTTCTATATCAGATTTGCAAAGTTCTTTAAGAAACATACATTTATGGCCTCGTTACTTAAATATTATGTGTTCGATAATATTGACATTGTCTTCTTAGACATATATAAACGTATTGATAATATTCCGTTTAAATATGCTAGGTCTGTATCTTTATACCCTTATTATCGGTCACAAATCTTGTAATATGTTAAGTATACTAAATCAATTAGCATTCCAAAAGAAATTGCATAATTATGAGACAAATAATGTTTTATGGACAAACAAGTAAAATACATTAACAACAAAACAAAAAAATCAAACATAAAAACCCTTGCCGGAGTAGGGAATTGACCTATCGACAGCCCGCCCTCCTGCGTTTGTCTTCATGATTTACAAATCGCTTGCCTTATACTTATTATAATATGAAAGCCATATAGCTCCATTATAATATTACTGACCAATTATCAGATTAGGTGATGGTGATAGCGATTTGCATAGGCATGATTGACAAGTGAATACAATAGATGGTTCGACAAAGCTGGTCCGTCAAGACGCCATTTTGGGCGGGATTTCGATAGGTCAATTGAAACCGGGATCTCTCGCACCCAAAGCGGGTGCGCTATCTTTGCCCCACCGAGTCAACTGAGGGTATCGATTGTAGTCAAGTTATTTAACCGTTTCGACGCAATTGGTCGAAACGTAAATAAATAAAGCCGACATTGCGGGCCAAACATTTTCAACTGTAATATTTTTACATGCATCATGATGGATTTCTATATCTGGTAGTTATGTAAGTAGGTTGCACTGCTTAAATATGGTTCAAATGTAAGATGTAAACAATTCTGACCTAAACATACAGGCACATATCATCTTCAATCTTATACGCCTTATCTATATTATCACTTATTACATTTCTCCACTCTAAATAACATTACTAAGGAAACAATTAAACCTTTTTTTAAATATTTCGAAACAAAGGTATCTACATTCACGTGTTTATGCAACAACTCATAAGACGAACTGGGCATGTCAGGTAACTGTCACTTTCCGGGTATTTCTTGCATGTTGTGACCACACCCAAACAGTCTAACATGTACATGTACTTTGGTATCACCCCTCCTGAAACAATGACTGTTTTAAAGTTATGCTTGGGCAGTTTAAGAAAGTTTCAATTATTTAATAATTAAATAATAGTTAATAATTATTATCAATATCTAGTTTCCAAATACATGAACTGGTGTGTGTTGATCTTTGTTCATAAAATAAAATACATACAAAAAGGTAAATAATAATAACCTCAGGGTGTAACACAAAAACTGTGATGTTAAGTTTGATATTTATTGTTGCTGTAATATAACGTAATATTTTGTTTCGAATTTAAGTCCAGTTCGAAATTATTGTAAAATGGTGTCACTAAAAATTCTGCATGTTCTTTAATTTATATTCGGAGACACCCCTTTCCCAACTATTAGTGTAAAAGTTAAGAAAAAGAAATCATGTTTAGGAATAACTGTATGCATGTTTTCTGAAATATCTATGTCTTTTATGTACATTAACTAGCAGATCCAAGGGGGTAGGCACATCCCACCCCCTAACGGCCGCGGACCTATGATTTTTATGCCCCAAACGTTAAATCTTCAATGGGTTTGTTTCGGGTTACTCGTTCTAACATAGCACAGATTTTACAATCTCATTTCAAGCCGAAAATACGTATCTTTAACGTAAAAAATTCGCAATCCGACCTATCGTTTTTAAAGTGAAACAATTATTTGCATATATCATTTTTCATGTTTATTTCATGAATACCATTTTCTAAGACACAATTTGACATAAATACGGCCAATGTATATAAAACGTTGTTGTTTATCATTATCAAAAATGTTAACCTCTCAATATATATGATATGATTTATTTATGAGCATTTACTATTGCATTATTAACTGAAGTAGTGTACTTGTAATACGCCACTGAGATACAGCAATATACTTTTGGCAAAAACTTCCCCTAACATTTCCAACAAAAAAGGTACGGTAGGTCGGCAAAACGTTTTTCATTAACTTTCTTACCGTACAACCATTAGTCATTTATAAATGTGAGAACACTGCATAAAGGGTTGATTATAGCAACATATGTTTATGTGGAATATGAACACATATAAAGTTTAACTTAAAATAAGTAGGTTATAGCGTAAAACATATATTTTTCGAACCGAGTTTGATAGTTTTGATCGTCGACGAACACCAAATAAAAGTTTAGGGTCGGCACAACAAAAATAGGGTCGGTCGGGTTAGTGGAAACAAACAATTTTGTTTGCGCCTTAAAGGGAAGATGTCTGATATTTTTATCAGCTATTTATTAAATATGTTAATATCAAGTAGTATTTTATCGTCAAAAAGAATGAAATAATAACATACCGAAAATATACCGAAACATATTGCAAAATACGCCAAAAAATGTATTCACTATATGTACCGAATAAATTGTTGATTGTCCATAAATCTCGGTTATTGCAGATAAGATGGTGTGGTGTAGCCCACTGTCGAGTGGTCTCGGAAGTTTACGAACTTTTTCGGAGAGGGTCGTTTTGCGAAGAAATGACCGACGGGTTCTGATTGGTCGGACTCTAAATTTAAATTGTTGCACTCAACAGGCAAATTGTACTGAGTAATTCTGGATTACCTGCCCCTATTAAAACACTGGAATGATTTTAATATTTCAGTTAGAAATATCTCGCTTAATGTGCATTTGTTGGCATAAGTTTTTTTAATCGATACACTTACTGTTGTGTTTCCTACATAACTTTAATTAGTGAAAGAATCAGACAGCTCCCCTTTAAGAAAAACAGGAAAGGCAAATGAAGGGTACTTCAAATTAAAGTTAAATAAAAGATGATTGTGATAAGTTGTTCGAATAAGATTTGATGTGACGTTCAAAAGCAGCCCTTTGTAAGTTCAATTTACTCTCACAATTTCAGTTGTATATTGAAGTCGTTGTCTTCAACATAGCTCCTTTTACAAGATGAAACTGCCAACTAAATCTGGATGGCTTTTAATACTTGCTGCCTTTACTGTATCAGTGCAATATGGTAAGATGTTGTGTTTGTAGAATTAAATCATATTTTCAACACTACCGTTTTTTAAATATGTTAAGCTAGTTTTTAAGTTAATATTTGCAGATATAATTTCAAATATTTGTTTATGTAAGTGGGAGCACATAAAAAACTGGAGTACAATTTCACGGGTTATATCTTAATGTGGCAAAACGAAATCATTGGTGCTTAGAGACAGATACTTGATTTAATTTATGGTTGATTTAATTAATTTTGCTAATTTAAAATGTTGGTTGTTTTCTGTTGTAGTTTTATGCTGTGAACCTGGCTTTTGGGGTGAGCATTGTACCAATCGCTGTAACTCTTCATGTGACTTGTCAGGATGTAGTCGGAGCGATGGGAAATGCAATAATTGCTCTGAGAGTTTCTGTGTGATTATTGTGACAATGAATGTAACATATCAAAATGTGTTAAGTGCGACAAGGTGGATGGTAGCTGCTTGATGTGTCGTGAGAGATATTGGGGACCGTCTTGTGAGAAATGTAACAGAGATTGTTACAAGTGCAACAAGACGGACGGTAGTTGCTTGGATTGTTTTTATGGTTATTGGGGACTGTCTTGTGAGGAGCAATGTAAAACAAATTGTAAATACTGCGACACGACAGATGGTAGTTGCTTGAAGTGTGATGAAGGGTATTGGGGACCGTCTTGTGACGAGACATGTACCGCCAATTGTGTTGAGTGCAACAAGACGGATGGTACTTGCGTGTGTCGTGGGAGATATGGGGGACCGTCTTGTAAGAAATGTAGTTCTAATTGTAACTTCTGCAACAAGACGGACGGTAGTTGCTTGGATTGTGTGAATGGATATTGGGGACTATCTTGTGAGGAGCAATGTAACACATATTGTAAATACTGCGACAAGGCGGATGGTAGTTGCTTGAAGTGTGATGAAGGATATTGGGGATCGTCTTGTGACAAGACATGTAACGCAAATTGTCGTAAGTGCAACCAAGCTGATGGTAGTTGTTTGTCGTGTGATGACAGTTATTGGGGTCCGTCTTGTGACGAGACATGTAACGCCAATTGTGTTGAGTGCAACAAGACGGATGGTAGTTGCGTGCGGTGTAAAAATAAAGGTTATTGGGGAACGAGCTGTGAAAATGAATGTAGCTATAACCTACCAAATTGCGAGGATTGTGAAATAAAAAATGGAAAGTGCATCGAGTGTAAACCAGGATTGTGGGGTCCCAACTGTGAATATAATTGTAGTGTTGGATGTTCAGGGAAATGTGCAAAGTCGAACGGACTTTGTCCATTATGCTTAGCCGGCTTTTGGGGAGAAACATGTAAAAATATATTTAACAAAAATCCACTCTGTGAACAATGTACTGGAGTAATTGAATATTTTAATAAAGAATACTTTTGTGTTATTGAAATCGAAGGACGAGTAAATAATATTGCATGCAACCCTTGGTGTGAATGTAATAAAGATGGTGGTCAATGCTTTAAATGTATAGGAGATCTTTGGGGTGAGTTTTGTAATTATGAGTGTCTTTTACGCTGTGCAGAACCTTCAAGTGAAATGTACAATGGGACGTGCAACGGATGCGAGAAGGGTTACTGGGGGGAAAAAGTGCAGTCTTGACTGTCTCCAAAGATCGTGTGATAGGTGGACTGGCGCATGCGGAAGATGTGAAGACGGCTTTTGGGGAACCACTTGCACAATATGTAACAGTGCATGTACGAATTCGACATGTCATAATGAGACAGGAAACTGCGACGCGTGCACAAATGGGTATTGGGGACAAACTTGTACCAGTAAGTGCTGTGATAAATGCCAAACGTGCGGGGTGAATACTGGTAAATGTAAGACTTGTGTTGACACGTTTTGGGGCACGGAATGCAAAATGAATTGCAGTGAAAATTGCAACACGTGCTTAAATGATTCCCACTGTATGTCTTGCATAGACGGATACTACGGCGTAAACAAATGTAATGAGACATGTCCTTCAGAATGCTTGGACGGTAAATGTACAATTTACGTTGAATGTTATTTTGGGTGCAATGTGGGCTACTATGGTCAAACATGTGACAGTTCGTGTAACGACAACTGTCTTGTAGTGGACAACACAACAGCATGTTCTCACGAAGACGGCAAGTGTCTTCATGGGTGCAATCCGGGATTAACCAACGAGTTCTGCTCTCAATTAGAAGGTAGGTGTTGACTAAGTTAAGATTATGTTTGGGTAAAAACTGTTGTATCGCTCTGAATAATAATAATGTAAGCTCCGGTATATGATAATATTCGTCATTAGACCTGTAATTATAACGCATGCTTAACATAAAAAAGGGGACACAACAATTTCTTGTAAATGATTAGGTAATTTTCTCTCTAGAAATCTTAGATCAAATCAGTATTGTTAAATAAAACTACGTCCTAACTAAGTATCAATCGTCATTCTTTTTATTAGTTGGAATGAAATAGATGGAATGATTTGGATAAATAGAAGAACTCGTTTCACTTTGTAGTTTGTTGTTTAACTAAATATGCGATATTGAACAAAAATATGTCGTATTACCAGTCGTGGATCAATTTCAAGACATTGCTGAGCGCGAGACAGAAAGTGGCCCACATCAGAAGAATGTTATAATTGGATTCTCTGTAACCCTTGTTGCAATAGTGTCCATTGTTATGGTCACCACAATACGTTTCTTACAATGTTTCGAATGATGTGCCAGGTGGGCCTTGCAGCTAAACACTAGCACAACATTCGATTTATCGTTTGAAATCAGTTTTATACGAATGATGATTGCTGAGCGCGCCGATCATCATTCGTCAAATATAGAGGAAACTGTTCTTACAATGATTTGAATGTTATGCCAAGTCAGATTTGTAGATTAACACTAGCACAACGTTCGGTTTATCTTTTAAAACAGTTTTATGTGAATGTTGATTGCTGAGCACGCCGATCATCATTAGACAAATATATAGGAAACTTTTCTTACAATGATTTGAATGTTGTGCCAGGTCAATATTGCAGATCAACACTAGCACAACATTAGATTTTTGGTAAACTACTATGATATGAATGGTGATGACTGAGCGCGTCGTTCATCATTTGTGAAATATAAAAGAATTTTATAGCAATGATTCGACTGTTTCGCTAGATCAACATTGCGTATCAGCACTAGCACAACATTTGTTTAAAAACAGTATTATGTGAATGTTGATTGGCCCCATTCACTAGGAGATTTTTCTGCGTACCAAACTTTACGACGCAGGCGGGCATTTCTTTCTAGCTATACAGGCGACCCAGCGTATCTTGGCTTCTTCAGCTCCGGGAGTCGTCGCACAGGAGGCTCCTCAGGGGGGGGGCTTCTCGGGCCCGGCACTAGCCGCAGCTCTCTGTACGAGAGGCGCGTGTCAGCGTCCCGGAGGGCCCTTTTCCTTTACTCGTGAATTATTAGCATCAGCATACGGCGGCGTTGAAATTAGCAAAGTGCTGGATTTTGTGCGCGCCCGCAGTGGCCTTCGCCAACCAGCCACAACACGCCACTGCTACTGCTGTTTGTGGTGGTGAGGGACGACGCGCACACCGAGGCCGTGCCGGAACCTCACAACCAGGCACCGCATTTATAGATCGCACAACACCAAGCGGGCACACTACAACTACAGCATTCGTAGCGGTGGCAGTAGTGTGTCCGCGTAAGACCCTTTACTTTCACTCGTTTGTGACTTCAAACGCTGCTCGCTGGTATTAACGGTGTTGCTCAGATTGTACCTTTCCGCAACAACAACAACAACAACAGCAACAACAACAACAACAACAACAACAACAACAACAACAACAACAACAACAACAACAATAACAACAACAACAACAACCACAACAACAACAGCAACAGCAGAAGCAGCAACAACATCAACAACATCCAGAATAGTTATAAAAGTAAGAATTTTAAGTGCTCTGACCTAGACTTGTGGTTGAAAAGTCAATTCGGCGGGATCAAATAGCAAGAGATAAAGTTGTTTATTTTCCATAGCGCTTTAATGTGAAGATCAATAAGGACCATTTCCCCATTAAAACAAAAAAATCTTAAAAATACAAGCGCGGTGAAATAGTTAAACTATTGGCAACATTGTTCAAACAAACTAGCAATAATTATTAATGTTTCTTCGTAACCGTACTAAGTCGAGAAATAAGATTGAAAGGTTCTCCAATAGCGACCACCGATACCGATACCGATACCTATGCCGCAGCCGATACCGATACCGATACATCCCACTTTGCCCTTGTATTATCACATTAGAAAATACAACAAGATTAGATAAGCAGCTGCTGTCAGCTTGGTGTTGTGCAGTGTTGGCCAATTAGTGAATCCACTCGCAACAATGCGTGCTAGCTACAAGCCAGCCCAGCCCAGATCACAGGGGCCCCAGGCAGATGGAAAAAAACGAGAAAAAAGCACCACTTCCGGTCGTGCGGACCCACTTCCGTTGGGAGTGACAGGTGCGCGTGTTCCATCGATGTCGCCCGCCGACCCCGTCCTCCTCCATAGCCGGTGTCGCTTGGCCCGTTCCTAAGATAGAGTCGCTGCTGGGAGCAGGTTTTCAGACGGAAGGCCCCACTTTCGGTCCGTCAACTTGGCAACTTTCGCCTCCGCCTTGACGAGACGCGTCCGCGAATATCCGGATCGCCTGGTTAGCGCGAGCCGTTCCCGAGCTACGGGTAGGCGAACACCGGCGAGGCACTTAGTCGTTCTCTCGCCGCCCATCCCGGCAGTGCACAGTCCGCAAAACTGGGGAGATACGGCCCTTCCAGCGCGCGTCTTGTTGGTGAAAAAACTTTGTGCCGTAGCTATAGTCGCTGCTCCGAGTGGTTTTTCGCGACAGCTGGCGTCACTTCCGGTCCGATGCCGTCCGCATGGACACCCTCGCCTCCTGCTCGCCGAGACGCGTTCATGCATACCCTGAATGCCTGGTTCGCGCAAGCCGTTCCCGAGCCACGAGCCGGCGAACACCGGCGAAGGCACTTGCTCGTTTTCTCGCCGACAGTGCAGCAGGCAGAGCACAGCCCGGCTTTTACCCGCAAATCACAAGCGAAACGGCCCTGCGAGCGCG
>Ga0224511_10001539_pt1 | contig 14124 bp, 6 predicted proteins | sample SF_May12_sed_USG_2_FD_169988 | JGI IMG/M metagenome (GOLD analysis project Ga0224511, IMG submission 169988) | Sediment microbial communities from San Francisco Bay, California, United States - SF_May12_sed_USGS_8_1 | ecosystem: Environmental > Aquatic > Marine > Sediment | place: USA...
TTATCGGCAGAAATGACATCATCAGAATCGAGATTGAAAACTCTTTCTAACAAGGTACGTTTTGTTTTATTTTGTCCAGTACTTTTGTAGAAATCGCGAAAAATTGAGGCCACGAACTAAGTGAAACGCACAATAAGTAACTTAATCAACGATATTCGCTCTAAATCATAGTGTTGGTGCGAATGTTAATAAACTTATTTTAATAATGATTATGGATAAAAACAACACAGAAAACCTCTGTTATACTTCACAAAGAAATAAAACCTGCATTATTGAGCGCATGCATTACAACAGAAAAAAGAGCATCCAAACGTATATATTTTGCATTTGGTATTTTTCTTTGTTTGAAATAAAAGTTTAACTAATTTAAAAGAGCAAATAAAAGTACGTATGACTTAATGAAAACATTATATGAATATCTAAATAAATTGGATAACTTGCTGCGTATTATGTCAAAATACATTATACACACATAACACCCAATCTAACTGAACGTTTATATCCTTTTTCCATTAATCATTTCATTATTGATGGTGCTTTCATTCATAGCATTGTTAGTTTGATAACGTATGAGACATTTTAAGCAGATAACTATGATTTAATTCAGACAAATGATGTAGGATAATATTCCGTGAATTGTAAGAAATTTCAGAGTTTGAAGTAAATCTTCGCAAACAATGATGATGAGCTGTTTTAATGCCGAAGTTTAACTATTCACATTGCGTAACATTTCTGATTTTCGGACAAACAACATTTTTTATCGTTATTATCCTTGAAATTTATTGTACAAACACATGATACTTTATCATCGGACGGACAACAACGATTGCCTCCATCTTGCTTGCACTTTATGATTTATATTTTAAACATGATGTCCGTAACATTTTATTATTCACTTCTGCACATTTTGTTGTTGTTTTTTTTGTTCTAACTAGGCTTTTTTGCAATCAGTTAAGTTTTTATTTTAGTTGTTGTTTTTAATATTTTAAAGTGTGATTAATTCATACTGTTCAATGCTTAGTCTCCTTTGAACATCTTTGTGTTAAAATCTAGAAGCATTGTCACTAAAACGCAGGCAACAAAACACTGTCGTGGATAAATAATAGTTCTATCAAACATACAGACACGTCTTTAAATCAAATTTGTTTTCCACATGTTCTGTCGGCAACGTGTTTGACAAATAGGTAGTTACTGTAGAAGTATTCATTAAAGACTAGACACTGTATTTCAAAATTTGCGATGAACAATGGAAACTTGTTACCAGGCGACGAATACAGTTTACAAAAACAATATTTTATAAGACAGCATTATTAAGTTTAATAACTCCTTTTTTGTTAATGTTATACCTTATTACAATTAAATAATTTAGTAAAATTAAATTTGTAAGTGATGTGTTAATATATAATTTAATAAGGATAATTGTACTGCTTTAACATTCGCAAACAATTTTGTTACGCAAAATGGTGCTTTTCGTTGCAGTGTTATTATCTTTAGTACATCTTTTTTTGTTTACAACATAACATTCTCAAATAATATTTTAAATTGAATTCAAAATGTTTCATTGAGACTTTTAATGGAAACTAGATCCGATGCGGTTTCGTTGTTTGTTTGTTTGTTTTATGTGAAACGCACTAAGCTAAAAAAAAGAAATGCATTGATGTTCGGTATCTTATTTGGTCAAGTGCTGAACTGCGATAGCAGATGTTATGTGTATGGTCCTTGGGAAGCCACAGACGTTCTCCACGAGGATTCATACTAGGCATTGTGCTAAGTATGGTCAGTAGTACCTACCATTTATACTAGGCATTGTTCTTAGTTTGGGTAGGTTGTATCGCATAGCTGACACATATTTTATACTAGGAATTGTGCTAAGTTTGGGTAGATTTTGCCACATAGCTGATTTATATCGACCGTAGGGCCGCGTAGCCCGAATGTCTAGTTACGATATCACATACGTACACAAAGGTACACATGTACTAAGGACACTAAAGCGGACTACTTTTTGCGAAGAGATGCAAGCTGGAAAAAAATATCTTCATTTTGGAGGTTAAAAGGACCCTATCCAATCAGACGAGCCGAGGTGGAAAAAATAGATCTCATTTTTGAATATTTTTCGAGGAATGGTTCTATATTTTATTTTGTTTTTAGAAATAAAAAAATAAATTCTTAACTTAAGGCATTCTCAGTAATCAATAAATATACGTAGCAGGTATTGTGTGCGTTTAATAGAGCACGTCAACGAATACTGTCATGGCGGCCATAATAATCGCATAAAAATACAAACAACAAAAGGAACAACTCAAGTGTATGCATTTTGCTACCAAGGGATGTCACCGTGTAATGGTGCCACTCATTAAAATACTTTGCTGCAATTAAATCCGTTTGCGTCGTTTAGGTCTACTCAGTACCTGCTCAATCTGGATTATTCTAGTTTTTCATAACAAAAGTCAAAACAACGTCGTTGATGTAAAATGGCAAGACGTTTTTCTTAAAAGATTTTTTACTTTTTGCTGTAAACAAGATGCTAATGGATTATTGTGTTTTCTATAAGTACTCTTCAATTAGTATAGTCTACCGAAAAAAATATTGGGACATTGATCATGCCGATTGCATGTTCAACATTTTTTACAATGCAATCAGCGGAATGCAACTCATCTACATGGTTTGAAACTTTGAACCAAGGTATGGATTTTCTTGAATTTAAACTTGCAATTTACATTAAGAACTTTGTGTTTTGTAAAACCAACTGCTACAAAAAGTATCTTATGTACAGTGAAGAATGGCTGAAGACCAGGACAGTGACCAGTTGCCCGACTAGTCCAAATAAATGTCCGCCAAGAGATTGTACTGTAAAACCACTTAAAATACATGTTTAAATAATAGCAGGCTGACCAGCGGGCCCTACTTCTTGATCCAGAGCCCTACTTGTTTAAGAAAACAGCCCTACTATCACTACTTTTTGGGTTGTAATATTGTCCAATTTAATATAAAAACACTTAAAACATGTCTTTTAACACTGATATTCAACATAAAATCAATTTTTGTTGATAAAAAGTCTCTAACCGCTTGCAACAATGTATGGGTATATGTTAGAACATTTTAAACTTTCTTTTAAAAATACTTTTACCTCGATAAATCGTGTTAAAATTCCCATGTTTGCCGCCGCTCCCCTGAAAGTGTGATGTGTTACCTAATTTGTCAACTTCGCTAAAATGGGACCAATCGTCCAGTCTTGCAAAACATAATTGTTGTGCTGGAAAATATAATCCAAAGAATTTAAAAAGTTAATAGGGAAAAGGCCTACTTTGCTCTTTAAGTGACGGTGTTCTGAGCAGTTGATATTTTTATTGCTGTTTATTGGCAAAGATAACAAAATACTTTGCTGTTTGTTTCCAGTTTTGATGAATTCTCCATGCCAGACTTACAGAATGAAGACATGGAAGAGTAAGCCCAAGGCAGTATTTTTACAGTCAAACAATGAGGAAAAACATTCAGTATTGTATCATTGATTTGTTTGAAACACTATGTAATGTTATATTGCACTATTAAAAATAAAAGAATAGCACCCCCAGTCCTTCCCCTTAATTTAATGAGTTAATTCTTAACACTTTCCTTTTACATCTTAACATATGTTTGAGTCTATAATTGTATGATTTCCAGGTTTGGGACCTGTATCCCCGTTCACATGACAACTAACCCAGATAGGGTATTGTAAGTGTTCAACACGAACTATATCATAGACATATTTTTGTAGATAAGCTCAATTTATTACAGCATCATTCATTACTTGTGTTGATTGTTAAGATTGAATAAATAATTGTTTGACCCATTGGGACCCACTTGTTGATGTATTAATAATTATTATCTTGCCTCTTTGACGATATTGGTCACAGGTGAAAAAGCAGTACATGAAGTTCATGTGTTTATAATTTCAGACAACAGACCAGTCCATGTGAAAGATAGTTGACTATCAAAACAGTGAAACCAAAATGTTTCTTACTGCATGGGACTATTATTTGACTTTTTTCTCAAAACAATAAATCCGATTGTTTTAAATACATGTTGTTCCTTTCAAATGCAGTCAGAGTGTTTGCATTTCATATCTGTACTGGTATTTTATTCATGGTACTTGCACAGTAGTACTAAAAAATTTCTTGCATATATGTTCAATTAATGCTGATTTACTACTTGATATTCTAGTATCCAAAAATATGGTGCTGATTTGTTGACATATGTGTATACTAGATCTTATAAAATTATCCAAATGATAATGAGTTAAAAATATCATATTTTTACGCAAACAAACTTAATGTATTCAATTAATATGTCTTGGCAAGCCTCTTCAGTTTAGGACTTCTCAACCCTGCAGAAAAACGAGCTATATTCAACACGAACATAGTATTCTCTATGAAATGGCTGGTAAATATATGGAAAACTGTAAGATATTATGAAGCAGTAAGTAACCTTGAACATTGTACTCTGCATTATTTCTTCTGTTGTCAAGTGTTGCACAATATCAATATTTGGTTCTGTTCTTGTTATTAATTATCACATCCATGTTGGTTGTTAAGTTTTGACTGCATTGCATTTATGTGTTCTTATTGTTGTTGACCAAAAGGTAGTGATGTTATGACATTTTATAAGGATGTGTGTTTAGGTCACCTAAGCACAGGGTGAGCTTTTGTGACAGTCTTTTGTCCGTCAGTGCGTTAACCTTTTAATTCAAACAACTTCTCCTCTGAAACCACTCATAGGATTTTGACCATACTCCACAGGAATGGTCCCTAGGGGTTCCTCTACCAAAGTCGTTCAAACCGTTTCAGTTGGTTGCATAAGTAGGTCATGGGGTCAAAAAAATGTGTTTTTAAAAATGCAATTTTCAAAAATCTTCTTGTCTAAAACTACAAGGCCCAGAACTTTTATATTTAGTATATAGCATCATCTAGAGGTCCTATACCAAAGTTGGTCAAATTATGCTCCTGGGGTCAATATTGACCCCGCACGGGGTCACAATTTTGCATTAAATTATATTAGGAAATGTTTAAACGACATCTTCTCTTGAACCGCTAATGGGACATTGACCAAACTCATCAGGAATGGTCCCTGTGTGGTCCCCTACCAAAATTGTTAAAATGGTTCTGATTGGTTACACAAGTAGATCACGGGGCCACAAAATAGGTTTTTAGTTGCGTGTCTAGCATAAGTTTGTGCCGACATCCGTGTCCCGTTGCCACATTAATGTTGGCAAAATTTAGACATGTAAAATACAAATACAACTCATATTTTATTTCAGATTACATTAAATGAAGACAAGTAAATGTTTGTAATTGTATAAAATGTATTAAGCCAAAATGGCTAAGCCTGCTGATGAATATGAAATGATCGCGTTGAAAAGCACGGTCGATAAGAGGCGGTGCCTTAGTACATATTATTTTATACTAGACATTTGGCCAAGCCTGGGTCAGATGTCCCTTATAGATGTCGTATTCGTACTATACATGTATACATGTATGTCCACTAAAGATGAGTCATATTTCATACAAAACATTTTGCAAAGCCTTGGTCAGATGTCCCCTATAGATGTCATGTTTCGTACTAGACATATGTCCACTTAAGATGACTCATATTTCATACAAGACATATTTCCAAACCTAGGTCAAATGTGCCTTATTCTAGACATATACATGTACATCACGTAGTGCTTATGACCATCCTTACAAGGTTCGTAGTTGTTGTACAACAGTCAAGCGATATAACATTTCAAAGCAATAAACTATTACTAATGAGTCATTAATGGTGTTATTTGAAAGGCATTTGGCGGTATGGGACTATATTTTTATATAGATTAATGTTATAACTGAGAGTAACCTAGGATAACATGTGTTAGTACCATGTTTCGTGTGTACGTATATATTCTTGGCAGTTCAATCACTGGACAGCAAACCTTTTCGACAATAATCAACGTTGTGTGAAGCAAGCGTTAAAAATCACAAGTTTTATATTAACTGTAAATTATTTTGTTTGGTGATTTTAAGTATGAACATAACGGAACTGACGAAGCTGCTACGAGAGTCTTACAATTACAAATTAAACATCAAAAAGACTAGTTTGGAAGATGTAGTTGCCAACATATTTGTAATAATTGGGTTTTTGGATTTCGTCGTCGTATTCCTAGTCTGGGTGTTCAAAGTCTAAAGTTGTGTGCTGTGCTGTGTACTTCGCCGCCACTGCTGTCGCCGATACTATTCTTCTTGCAGTACGACATGACAGGTTTTTGACACTATTGTACACACAATACAAACAGTTATAACGATTTGTGATTTGACGTCTTACTCGTGTTGAATCCGTTTTTTTATATCGAGCATCACTTCAATTATCAACCTGAATATCGGCCATAATAACTGTTGAACGCTCACTTATAAATATGTGTCCGTTGATATTCAGATCGAAAACCATAAGGAGGCGATCTTAATTTGTGATTTTAGTGATTGTTCTTTTGCAATTTATCACACAATACCAAGCATTATAGTGTGTTGACTTGTTGAGCGCAAGGATTTTGGTGTATTTTAAGCCAGTTTATGTGTTGAAGCTATCGTTTGATGAACTTTTCGGTTTCCTGATTTTAACATTGCTGGTGCCGTTCTTTGTGATCGTCGTCTTCAACGCAGCAACTGTGTTTACACTGTGTAGGAACCAAATGAGAAGAAACACAGTGTCTGGGTCTAGAGACTATGCTAGTGTTTTCACCAAACTAACACTCATTGCTGGAGTGTCTTTTGTTATTGCCTTTACACCGATGATCATCCATGATACATTTATATTGCATACATATGCATATTAAGACTATACGTACCTGTATTATGTAGGTCGAAGTATGCAATTGTTTAACAGTTTAATGAACCCTGTGATTTGCTTTATTGTGTGCAAAAGTGCACGTGATGACATAAAGCAATTATTGAGGTGTGTGGCTCATAAGATTCGATGTACTTGCAGAAGGCCTCGACTTGCGGCATCGAGAAAAGATGAGAATCCAGATAACTTTGCTTTAGAACAAATTGTTTCTACCAATGCTGGTACTTCAGAACAAGTTGTGTCTGGCAATAGTGTAACAGAAGCGGTGTCTGTCAATGCCTGCACAGTAGAAGTGGAAGAAGTGTCTGTCAATGTTTGCACTGTTGGAGAAGAAGTAGCTGTAAATGTTGGCACCATAGAAGTAGTGTCTGCCAATACTAGCACTGTAGGAAAAGATAAATATGTCATGGTTGGCACTGTTGGAGAAGACATGTTTATCAGTGCTGGCACTGTAGGAGAGAAATTGTATGTCAATGCTGGCACAATAGAACAGAATGTCTCTGCCAGTACAGAACCAAGACGTGCCTGACACACCTGGCGCTATGAAAAAAGATGTGTATGCCAGTACTGGCACTATAGAACAAGACGTGTCCGACAATGATGTCACTGTAGGTGAAGAAGAGTCTGTCAGTGCTGGCATTATGTTGAACGATGCCTCGACGCCCATTTAAAGCACACGCGTTAACGATCACCTTGTATCAACAATTGACTATGCCGCTACCAATTGCAGAGCGAAAGAATATTGCAAAAGACCTTTCAAAAATTAGTAAGCAGTTTTGGACATATTCATGGAAGGGCATGTTTGTAAACTGAAGGCAAAGCATCTGATTTCCACGACAAATATTTACAAATATAGAATACTGTGTTAATTTATTAAAGCTACTTTATCATGGCCATATGTTCTGATATCGATATCTCTATATTTAATTTGATTTTATTGAGAATTCATGAAATCATAAAATCATGTTGTTGAGTTTTTGTATTAAATATTTTGTTTTGCAAAATATTTACAAACATTTTTTACCAAACCATCCGAAATGCTTTGTTAGTGGAAAGGTACAATAGTGTTGTTGCTCTTGTTCGTCGAGAGACGGATACTGTCAGTCGTAAAACTGCAGTTCTATGTAAAACTATGTCGTTGGCATTTAGATAACCCCCTTAAAGGCTTCAACGCTGCGCATGCTTACTTGGGACAAAAGGGCGAATGCATAGAATCGTAGCGTACTGTTTAATGCGTGTGTTGTATGTTGATTAAGTAATCCTTATTTTCAAACACGGTAACACATGGTAATACCGATATTTGTGAACAATATTGATTTTGAACTACTTAATTACGATTAATTATTTTTGTAGCATTTTGTATGATCATAAATAACCCATGTTGCATATTTCGCTTGTTTTCAGCAAATTATTCGTATGTGGCCATTTTGAACAGCATGGTCGCACATAACGGAACAGATTGAAACGGAAGAGAACAGAACAGTTGTAACGGACCAGAACAAAAAAGGTTGATTGACATATTCTGATAAATATTGATTGCCAATATACATAAATTAAACTGGTGAAAGGGATAAGACCAACAAAACGACAAAATTACCAATAGTATTATCATAGCCATGCAAGACCGAGGAACTTGTCTCAACAATATTTCATTATTACAACCAATTGTTTTGTGAAACAAGTACTATAGCGATAATCATGTTTGTTAGAATTTTAAATATTATTTTGCAATGCAAATGTATACTGTTTATACATGTACATATACACATATACACAAAAAATTGTTATATGGTAGTTTGTTACATTATGCATGTTTTACCTGATATACAACACAACTCTGTCTGATCCATGCAGTTGATCTGAAACAAGTGCAATGGGTTTCAAAATATTTTCTAAAAGTGCACTTTAAACGTAAGCATAAACTGTAAATTTGATCATTTGTGAATAATACGACGGAATATTTTTATTATACAAATGTCACTCATTTTCAAATTTGCAATCACAGTTCATGTTTAAAACACGCGGTATTTAATTTAGTTACCCTAACAGTTTTTACTGGTGTCTTAAAATTTGTATTTGTCGTTTATTTAATAATCACCGTATTAAGTTAACTTGATACAGGAATAACGACCGTGGAAAAAACTTTGTTTATACTCAGGCAAATAACCAAAAAGAAAAAAACAATTAATATATTATACCAGAATTTAAAAGATGTATTAAACACAGCATTAAAAATATTATACAAATAAAATTACGTAATATTGTATTTTTGTTCTAAGGATTCTAGTATACATTTTATTGCAAATAATGCATGTGTTGTTGTAAATAGTGCGAGATGTGATATGAACGTGTTAAAATGATTACGTCAGTAGATTGTATAATACTTTTTCTTATGTATTGTTACACATATTTTATAACATGTTCATGTTTTGAATTCATGTTTGTTTAATTCCTTTCCAATGCACTTTTTACAGTTTCTTCAGAAAAGCATTGTTGTTGTTTTGAAGGTGAATCCACAATACTGTTAACTTTTAAAACGAATATTGTAATTAAACAAAAAATCAGTCGGAAACAGACGTTGACAGGTGGATTGTACACTTTTGAGTGAAAGTGGTCAGGGACATATTCTGTTCACGGACATATATTGGTCACGGACATATATTGGTCACGGATACATATTGGTCACGGACATATATTGGTCACGGACATATATTGGTCACGGACATATATTGGTCACGGACATATATTGGTCACAAACATACATGTATATTGGTCACGGGCATATGTTGGTAACGGGCATTTATTGTTAAATCTTAATGTCCCCTATCATTATGCACAGTTTACGAGCTTGGTTTTGAACTTGGAAAGAATACACCGTTTAAAGAAACATACAGTTATACATATGACATTTTATAAGTTATTGTATAAAACTATATTGTTATACAGAATTACATATGTCGGTTATTGTTAATTGAAAAAATATTAATTATGTACGAGTTGAATGTTAAAGTGTTTCATATAACAATACACACTATCATGTTTTACTCATTTTAGTGCATAAGCAACCGATAGATCGCGCATTAAATATGAAATGATGGCATATTTCAAAATAGGTATAAGCTTGGTATGGACGTGTTCATTAATAATTAAGTGTAGGTATTAACATGAATATCACTTTTGGATGTCAGTAATACAAATATCGAGTATTTAAACCATAGTTTAACCCAAAACTACATTGAGACAAAATTTGAGTGGATGCTGGTTAATCCTAACGTCCGGCATCTAACCCGCAGCTACGTTTAAAAATATAATATTGGCAGTTCTATGGTTTTAAGGCGACTCCATAAAGGTCTGGACATGTGGTTTTACGAAAACCTGTTTTTTTTCTTGTTGTCGACGTGTGTAGGGCATAACAGTTAATCATTGTGGTGCCTTAACATGGTAATTCATTTCAAACTTTTGTTGATCTCGGAAAAGCGATTAAACTTTTCCCTGTTAAAAGATACATTCCAATTTTATACCGAGTTGCCAAAATCGATAGAAAACATACTCAGCTCTCACAAAGTGTGCTTTGATACACTAGATAGTAAATACCTTTGTTACAAGAAAAAATATGTTTCCTAAAATGTATTAATACTTAATTATTTCGCAAGAAACAATACCAGACATCAGTGTAATCCCTTTAATATCAATTATGTATAAAATATGGCAATTTATTGTAGACAAACTGTTTGATTTGTGTTGCGTATTGACAAAAAATGAGTGTTATAAGCATTTTTGAGACTTGAAATATTTAGATATGTGTAAATACACTTACTTGGGCCTAAATTAAAAAGTACTTTATTTGCCCTTTACCGACCCTAATTTTTTGGGTTGGGTCGGTCGGTAGGATTTATTTCTTATTTTTATTTCAACATGTTACTTTAACTAGTAAATACATAGATTGTGTATAGCGTGATAAAATGTATATTATCTTGTACTTTTATATGTTGTACTGTGTAGCATATCTTTTATTTTCGTGCACTTTATAGCTATGCATTTCTTTACGTTCACACTGGTACACATGTAGTCATTAAACGCCTTAACCACACCATGAGCTAGCTTCTTGCATGCTTGTATATCTAAATGGTGTTTATATGTAGAACGCTTACTAAATATAATAAATTATGTATTTTGTTGAATATTTGATTGTTGGTTTTCATTCACATTTACATGTATTCTCTTTTAACATAAACACGTACATGTACATGCAAGGAGAGTGCAAGACAGTCCCATGTCTGTTAAAAAGGGGAGGGAGGCACTTTTTTTGCAAACAAATGTTTTTGCTTTTCTGACTTTTGTTACAATTTACTTGATCTGGAATCCTAAACCTGATTAAGTTAATACCACAGTCCATTTTCATGAGGGTGTACTCCCTTGCGTACTGCGTGCCGCACTTTTTTAGTCCTGCGTACTGCGTACCGCCATTATTTTTACCTCGCGTACTGCGTACCGTTTAACAACAAAAACAACCATTTTTGGCATTTCCATTTACATTAACAAGATACAATTACAGTATGCTGCATGGACATGTAAAATAATTATTGGTGTTTTTGCTTGTTATATTTCCTAGTTCTTGATAAAAATTGGACCTTTTAAGTAGAAATTAGAAAAGTCAAAAATTGATGTCTGCGTACGATATAACAGGACATTTGCTAACTGAATACCGTCTACACCCCCCCCCAAATAATGCGCACCGAAAGGGGTTGTCACGCTTTTACCATTGCATGTACACCTAAAAGAATGGGCACATAAAATAATATCAGCATTGAAATTTTTGATAAATCATTAAATTTAAAAAGAAGTTGTAAATAAAAAAATTGTTGATCATAAAGTTCAAAACAGTATTTAGAAATCCAGACCAAGTTTGGCATTATTTTTTTACATAAACTGATGAAAGGGAAAGAAGATATAAGCCAAAGAACTCAACAATGCTTTAAATCAAAACAGTTCATATCTGGAAAAAGAAAAACAGAAAATGGGAAAGGATGTAAAGTGCTTAAGACTACAATATATCACCACAAAAGATCCAAACACTTAAAATTTTACAAAAGTTAACTTGTACTTGATTCGTAATTTGAAGATCCGACAAAAGGTATATCTATGATAAAGTTTATAAACCCAAGGCAACACTGACAAGTAAACACACCATTTAAAGATCTGACATAAAGGTCAATCTCGTATGTGTAGAAATAGCATTAATTTCTAAGTTTCTTACAACTTTTCTGAATTGTCCGGGTAGATATACTATAACAAGTAATACGATTAAGGGTTGTAACAAATAAAAAAATACTTTTTTTTTTCAAATATTTTTGAGTCGGCGGGACATGTTCGGATCGGTCGGTAAAGAACAAACAAACTTAATTTTAATTTAGGCCTAGAACCCTCGTTAAAATCCATATGTGGTGCTTTAAATCTAATCACCTAAGACTAAAGTACAATGTATTGTTTATAGTTTTAAAAACAAGGCAATGATAAAAACTGACGTCTGCGACGTTTCGACAGACATAGTCCAAATCTTTGCCCTCTTTGTAAAAAGACTCAAAATTATTCGTGAGTAACATTTTGGTCTAAAATTAAATATACCATTACTGTAGCCAATGTTGTACTTTGCTGAAACGAATGTGGTTATTTTAGCTACTTAGGCACCAGATTTACCGCCCTTGTCCTTAACTAATCAATTTTGTATAGTAATTGAATTGAAAATCAGTTAAGGATTAGCGAAAGGAAAATATTACTTGATATTCTTAACTGTATTTAGTTGCAAATAACCTCCTTGCAATAAAATTTAAACGGTATAAATAATATTGACACTGGTAGTTGTAGTTCAATTGTGTATAGTTACACAGCCTCACATATCACATTAAAACATATATTTAGAGAAAAACACTCAGTTTCGATAAAAGAAAAAATGGTGACGTTTTGAGCGATGTCGTGCTCTGCACCGTGTTAGCATGCTACATGTATTCTCTTTTTTTGTAAAAAAAATCTTCAAGGCTGACTCGCACGGGGTCGAAACCGCTCAATATAAAAAATTCTTAATATTTTATTTAATCTTAGTGCACTTACTCAAATTTAGCGCCGATACTTTATAGTTCTTGTTTCTTCCTTTAATTTGATTGGGACTATGGCCTTGTTAGATATATATTTTTGCGGGAAAGAGTCTTAATTAAGGAATCATTCATAAAAAGAACATTCTTAAAATATTTAAGGAGTCTGATTAACAGCTTCAATAAAACCGAGACTTCTATTTTCCCATGCAGGCTGTGGTTCCTGAGGGCTTTCACTTTCCTCAGTTTATGTAGAGATAAATTCAACAAAACCAAAGATGCAGACAATTTGACAAATGTTACAAAGGCAGGTCGTCAAAAACATATCTCTAAATTGATCATTTTTAAATGTATTTTCACCAACTTTTTAAAACTCAGAATCTCAGAATTTTGTGATATCTTAACCTAATTTGGAATGAAATATACTTTTAGCCACACGAATATGTCTTTAAAAGCATTTTGTAGTTGCACTTAAATAGCTTGGATTTCTGGTGCATCCTACTTTACACATAAACCAAACAGGACGTTTGTCGGATTCTGCCGAAATAACATGTTGTATTAACTCTATCACCTTCTAAATTGCTGAAAAATGTTACAATCGACAATATTGTTCAAAGTGGATGGTTATGTGTAGCGCTAAATTGCTAGAATGTTTTAGATCTCATTTAGCTTGGGAAGATAGAAATTAATACAATATTTGTAGATAAGGGTTCATTTTGATACATGTATTTTCATAACCAGACTAAACTCTTTTTGAAACAGTCTACAGACATATTGCATAATTCCCCTTACAAATACATACCAGGCACCCTGTTTGTTTGTAAACGCCTAAAATAAAAAGTTATAAAAAGTTAAGTCACATATGCTTTGCGTAGCCTACGACTGTCGACAAAATGACAACGACAATAATACTTTAAGGTAAAAAAAATGTGTCTGTTTTAATATCAAGCTCACAATACGTAGTCTTAACGTAAAAAATACATCCCGCCCCTACCTTCCTAACTTTTGTGTGCGATCTAAATGACATCAAAGGATTTTTTAGCCTAATTAGGAACACTTTATATAGCCTCTATACACATTGTTTCGTTACATTTTGTACATACGTGCTACATATTTAGAGACAATTGGACGTTAGTTACACATAAACACATTTGTATGAATGACTATTTCATCAATCTTGAAT
>Ga0224511_10001540_pt1 | contig 14120 bp, 5 predicted proteins | sample SF_May12_sed_USG_2_FD_169988 | JGI IMG/M metagenome (GOLD analysis project Ga0224511, IMG submission 169988) | Sediment microbial communities from San Francisco Bay, California, United States - SF_May12_sed_USGS_8_1 | ecosystem: Environmental > Aquatic > Marine > Sediment | place: USA...
CTGAACACAGACCTACTGATTGTATGCAGCTCTTACAATTACAAAGTTGTCCTGATCCGACCCAGCACCAACAGGATGACGGTTCTCCTGGACAAACCAAGCGGCAGAGACAAGCCAAGATATCTCTGCTTTTGCAAAGAACAGAAGAAGCTGTACGTGGCACCACAAGCTGACAAGATTCTGGTCTACAAGCTATCAGGACTCAATTAACATAGATATGCATGCTACGGCAATGCGTTTTAACAAACACGTAACTAATGCGTTATCAACTATGCTTAAAATGGTTGTCCTATGAATCAGTTATTTGATGATGAAATGAATTATTGTCAGGCATTATAATATAAAGTACACGCGCCTTGTATATACCCCAAAACAAGTTTTTGTACTGGACTTAAGCGTCAGACATACTGGCCCTGAGCATGTGATATATTGAACTGAGACAATAGCGTTTTACCATCTATGCCTTATATTATCTATGATCATATTGCATCAGCTTTACGGATGTCAATCTAGTCAACATTATACTTTTTGGTCATTATGTACTCAATTATTTTTCTTCGGAAGCGGACAACTGACCATTTCACAAGATATGTCATGATACATAATTATTAAGTTTTCGATTTTTGTTATTCTTCCTTAAACTTAACGCTATGCAACAGAGACATGGTATGTTGACTTGATGTTGGGAACATTGCGCATAGTATATGTGCATAGGGAATGAAGCATTGCTGTATTATCTTCGAATATACGTGAATGTTACTCACATGACCAAACGTTTCGTTTAAAAGTTATCTAAAGCGTGATTTTGGGGAAATTTGCAAATTGTATTGACATAAGTATTAGCCTATGTGATTTGCATCATAAGTGTACGACTAACATAATCCTATTGCTGGTACATGTAGGATCACACAAACATGAATTGAACTAACATAATTCACAACTTATTGAACTCTTAACATTTGCTACACGCTTATATGTAAATAAACTTAAACTGATGAAAGGGAAAAGCATGGGACAGATAAACGATCTCTTTGGCCAGCTGATGAATATTTTAAATGAAATTCAGCTTGAAAGTATCCCATATGCAATAAATTTGTAAAAAATTGCGCCTACGTCAGAACCAATCTTAGCGTAATTTACCAACTTTTGTTATTTGTGTACAGTGTACTGCAATATCAAACGATAATAATCATAAAGATTTCTGTCGGTTCCCACAATAAATCAAGTTAAAGAACACCGCGTGTGGTTCAGAAACAAACATTTAATGATAACATATTTGAAATAATGCATGTACTTTGTAATGTAAATTACGAAATGGGTGCAGATATAGTGCATCGTGATTCAGATTGGTCATAAAACTATCCCACGCGATGTTCTCATTTTGCGAGATGTTCTGCTCTAAAAGCCGTTTACAATGTGCCTACACTTTTGGTGACAAACTATGTTTTTATGTATATGTTGATTTCATTTGATATGGATATTTTGTTAACTCTAAAACTACTTTACATGCTTCAAAATACCAACGCATTAGAATATAAACCAGAATAAAACAAATTGCTTTGAGCCGTCGTCAAACTCTTGCCTCACGATTTAAGAGACTAGCAGTGTTCCACTCTTCCACCATTGTGTACACACACGGTCTTACTGACCTGTGTATTTACGCTCTAGGAATCATGGTATATCGCACTACTTTCAAGCTACTTTCACGCACTATCCTCCACGTCCATGATAGATGATGATAAGAGAAAGTGAAATAAGAATTTTCGACTTGTTTCATTAAAATGTTTGTTTGCCTCAATTGAACAAATACAACTATAGTAAATAGACATACATTTTAAAATGTATTTTTTATTTGCTTAAACGTTTTATACACGTAAACGATATATTAGAGGCATTTTTCCAAACTCGTCAATCCTACGCGGAACTATGTTTACAGAAGCACAAATCCTGCGGTCTAGTATAGAGTTGATAATAACGTAGTGACGTCACCATCTATGTATAGAATGACTCTGCCACGGACTCTGACAATACTTCATAGAGTATTTATGGAGGAGTTCGTACACTCGCCAATGAGCAAACGTCGCGAAAATCCTACAATCTCAAAACGTTCTCATTTCCCAGTAAGTAACTGGGGCTGGTGCCTGCAGTGTTCCACGCCTTCAGCTGATATAAATTCCTATTCTGTCATCAGTATGTGCACAACGAGATTTGAGGAAATCAGTGTTATCCCCAAAGATATTATTCACTACTTGATATATCTCCTTATCTGCTCATTGCTAGACGTGCATACATCAATTTGCTATTTGAAAACCTGCATTGCATTTGAACAAATTACCAACAGATAACAGTTTTGATTAAAAGCATAAAGTTTAACGTCATTTTGTCTTCTACAAATAAATATCATAGACTTCGGAAAACCTTTCACATTTTAATACAGCAAACGTATTTTAGATCATCTGTAAATAAATGTTTAACAGTTTGTTAAATTGTGTAGCCCGCCAAATTGGTTTTATTTGTTTATGTTTGGTCGAAAAACAGTAATACAGGTTAATAGCTTAATGTCATTTATAATTTCAGTTGCCTCTGTGGCCTAGAGGTAACGCATTACACTGCGTTGGCAAAAATCCTGACACTATTGACACAAAATACATAACACACCGATGCCATTTAAAAGAAAAATAGTCAAGCACATTCACCAAATAAACGAAATTTCATATGGTGTTTTGTTGGATTTTCCATAATATTGGTGATTGATCAAAAATGTATTCAATTTTATCGCTGTATTGTATTAGGAAAGTATTTTAAACATTAAAGTTCGCAAAATATTGCAACACAACATCGTTGTTTGTGTTGGATTTGCAATGCTTACTTGAAGTACCTCCTGGCTCTCCTACTATTTACACTATATCAATTAAGTGGTTTCAAACAATCATATTTGCCGATTCTAACGAAAGATATCGTGTCTAAAGAAGCTCTAGATTTTAAAATACATTGATACTTAAAAAACGGGTTTGAGTACATCTTACTCTGATGAATTCACAATTGCATGATATGATGAAGAGAGCATTTGTCATGGCGTTGATATACCTTTAAATGCATTGTGCCTTTTGTTTTAACCAATACTTCAGTCGTCAACACTTTGAATGATTTGCTTTCTCCCCCACCGTTGGCAAAGTCCACGCCCCCACCCCACCCCCTAAGGTCACATTCTGGATCCGCCACTGCCAAAAGAGAGATAGAGTCGCGGCAACATGGCTCATATTGAGTTAATTTGCATGATCCTGTGTTTTTGCCGGACCTACTTTTGTTTACATACTACAAACCCAGATCAAAGCATACATAGTTGGATATTCTCTAATAGTACTACAATGTACCGGTGTATTAGAACCAGTGCGTTTCTATGTTTGTAAATCACTCGCGACTCTATGGTGGCGAAATCACGACTGGCAGGATTGAAAATTGCGTGTTTTTAACTTACTACTGTCAGCTGGTTTTAAGTGCATGTGTGGTGGCTGTAAAAATGTCGCCCCGTACTTCATCATTGTGCAGTTTAGTTTTCTGGTCCTCATGGAACATGGATTGTTTGCTGTTTATATTAAGAAATAGAGTTTCGCTCATGCGCTAGTGGGGCGTCATTGGTGTGGTATCTTTCATTACCACTGATAAACAGCTTCAAAAAAACATAGGCTGCTACTAGTAATTTCCTATGCAGCCTATGCTTCATGAGGGCTTTCTTTTTTTTCAGTTTAATTTATGCGGTTGCTAAGACTACGCCACTGTATTCAATAGAAAGTTTGCAATTGACTGACCCCTTTAACCACGATTTACTTGTTTATCAACACGGTACACAATGTTTATTCATACTGCATATGCAAAAGCAGACATGTGCTAACAGTGAATTTCAAATATCGGACAGTTTGCCGTGACATCTTGATAGCCTATGAAATTATTTATCATGCAACCATTTAGTCCGATAGACTAGAATAGGATTAACTAGAATGGTAATAATATTTTAACCATGCCCACATAATATTATACAAATGAATATAGGCAGGCCTAAACACAAGTCATGTCATGTAATATCAGCAATAGCTTGTAACCTAAATTTAACCTTCGTGACGTATTTCCTACATCACGTGACCCAAAATACGACTGAAGTAAGAGGCGTATTTGTTTACATCCTACCCAACTTGTTTCGATTGTTTTAGAATTGGAGAAGTTTTAGAATGTAAACGTATTTTAACACTTTAAAAAGTTATGTAGCTGTGAATGGTATATGAGTTAAAACTGGAAAGGTACTATATCCTTTCAAATGTATTCGTAAGTTTAAACAACAACGTTTGGTTTCTTTATTATTATTTAATTCAACTTTCGATTTTGACATGCATATAGTATGCATTGATTTAAAACATTGTCCTTGAATTCTAAAAATAAGATTTATAACGAAACAACGATACATTTTACAGTATAGTAAAATATACAAAACTTAACAAACAGATCTCATAGAATTCATCATAAAGTGTGACCCCTACCCTCTTTGTACTGCATCGTAAATGCGCATTCTTGTTAACGACAAAGAAAAATAAACTAAACGATAAAGCTGCGTACACAATGCAAACACTCGATATAAAAGTAATATTTGGTGCTGCATTGGCAACATAAACATACCAAAAAGTCATTGTTTATTTACTGTTTACCAAGCTACCATTATAGTACTTCTTGTTTATTTATTTATGTCCATAATAGACATTGTATGCTATTTATAGATCTAAACAAACGCATACCCTGCGTATTTGGTTTCTTCACATTCGCAGTTATGTTGAAGTTTAACATCGCGCAAACATGTACACCAAATATTATCTGTCAGAAACGCAATCATTTGGGATATGTTAGAAGATTACACGCATTAAACTATGGATCGATACAGACTATTTAAAAGTGACATTCCTTTGGCTGTATGATTGTCGCTATCGCGCTCTTAACAAATATCTGAAAAAACTTAAGTAACCTAGTTTCGATGTTTAAAATTTGAACTCTGTGACGACATCGTCAGTAATAATTATGTTAAATGAGTGTATATTATCACTTCTGATTATATAATAAATAAAAGGCGTAAGTAAACCTTAAAGTAAGAATCATATGTACACCATTTTTAAAGGGAGTTTAAGTAGGCGTTTCAATAGCTTGAATATGTATATATGCATATGTTATATTTGGAATAAGTTTAATAATTATAAACAAAATCCATAAAGTCTCTTTATGATCTTCATGGTCGATCGCTGCTGAAATGACCAGCGAAGCAGAAGGTCGACGACGTCGTGCAGCGGCAGGTGTTACAGCTCATACCAAGAACTGCAGTGCGTGTCCTGGCGTCAAGGCGCTATCATTCTGCGTTGACTGCCACGAGTACCTGTGTACCGACTGCACAAGCTACCACAGACGTCTTGGGGCGTTGCGAAGTCACACATTACTTACAGGGGACGATTTTCCGTCCATTGTTCCACCGCAACGTCTTACAAATTGTCCTGATCATCCCAAAGAGGAAGTAAAATTTTACTGTCAAAATCATAATGCACTCTGCTGTGTTGCTTGTAACGTTTTGAGTCATGAACAATGTGCTAAATCTTATATCCACGACATCGCAGAAACCTTCCAGACTGGATCAGAGTATAGCAAGCTTAGAACAGACATTCAGGGCTCTGAACAACTGATGTTCAAAACCCTTGCCGATATTGACAACTGTTTAAAGGCGGTGAAGACATTGCACACTGCCGAGATTGAGACTCTTAAAATATACAGGACAGAGATCAATGAGTATCTGGACATGCGAGAACGGGAACTCCACGCTGAGATGCAACGAATTCACGATAGGGACGTCACCTTACTACACGAGTTACAGGCACAGTTGAAGACCCATCAGAAAAGCCTAAAGAACATGAAAGCTAAGCTAAAGTTGCACGAGAAGAACTCGAGTGAATTATTCATCGCTGCAAAAAGAACGTTTGTCCAACTAGATCAATTGCAGTCGTCCCTGCAGAAAGTAACTGACACTGTTGGATACCAACTATACACCATTGTGCGAGACCCAGTGATGGAGAAGTTTCTACAAAATAAGGCCGGGTTTGCCGATGTCGAGCAGATAGTTGGTAATAACCCAAGTTGTTATAATATATGATTAAAATTCAAATGATAATAATTATATGCATTTGTCTTCCATTATGCTATACATAGCCAATATCTTTTAATATAAAAACGCAACATACATGTACTTGTACAACTCAATGCATCGACACTTATTCAAAATACTGTACGTTGACATTTTCTTCATATTGAATGTATTTATACAGGTGCATTAGTATATAATAAAATATAAAATATTCGATTTGACGATGCAAGAATATGTTCAGTGTCGGCAAATATTGAAAACCATTTAAATTATATAATCAAACGTGCTGCATTCCATGAGGTGCACTACGTTTTATTTTCTATAGACAATTTATGATAAAACATTAGTTTTAGAGGTTGTCCCTTTGTATGTACATTGCATTTGTTTCGATACTGAATAATTAATTACTTATCGAAACGTTGACGTATGTTAACATGTTTTTCACATAACAAATCAGAATACCAGTGCATGCTATACATTTTAGAAATATTTAAAACAATATATAGTTTACAAAATGAAGTGGTAGTTTTATTTTCAGACATGACTAAGGCCAAGCTAGAACAACGGCCGAGCATGCAGTTGGGCAAGCAGGATTTTCTGGATATGGTTCTAGCTTCTCCAAACACGATTCTGCTGACTGTTCAAAAGCAAAGTAAAGTCATCCTTGTAAATACTGAATCAGGGCAAGTATTGTCAGAGATCGTGCTTAAAGAAAAACCAAGGTTTCTTAGCATGATCAGTGCAAATCTAGCTGCTACTACATTTAGTAATAAAACTATTCAGTTTATACAAGTAAATGAAACTACACTGATGGCAGACTCGATCACGAATGTGGATGTAAAACTCTACGGGATTGCATCATACAGCAACAACCTGGTGGTTTCCTATCATCCGCCCGGTGTGAGGATCATCACCAAGGTCGGCAGAACGATTCGGAATCTAGACAACACCACGACGGGAAGAGAAGTGTTTAAGGAGCCTCGTTGGATCACCACCACCTATGATGGCTCCATCTATGTAACAGACTGGGGAACACACGAGATTACCAGGATGGACTCAAATCTTACGATCTTACAGACGCTCTATGGCGACATGCTGAAAGGTCCACATGGAATAATATCGCTGAACAGAGACCACCTACTAGTATGTAGCTTTCGAATTGATTCTATTGTGCTGATCCGACCCAGCAACAGCAGTATGAAGGTTCTCCTGGACAAACCAAGCGGCACAGATAGACCAAGATATATCTGCTTTTGCAAAGAACAGAAGAAGCTGTACGTGGCACCAAAACATACTGGCACGATTCTGATCTACAAGCTATCGTGATTCAATTAAGCATTGGCCTGCAAGTGATACTAATTAAAACAAACACGATCTAGAGCGCGGGACGAGACGGGTGTTTCAAGAAATCGGTTCATTTATTGAATATTGAGTTATAACTACATGTATATATCAATTATTTGGCTTCCAAAAAAGTCGCTTTGATTATATCACACATACAAAAAAAATATTAACAAGTCGGAACAATGTGACATTCACACTGGAGCGATGCATGTGATAAATCGTGTTTAAAAGGGGAACTATCTAATGTATATGCGATGATTACATTACAGCTGTTTTAACAATGGTTATACAAGTATACTGCCTATCAATTCTTTTATACACAATGATATTACAAGGACGTAAATAAATTATCTTGAGTGAAGCGGGTAACTAACAATGTCAACCGAGTTGAACCAAAACGTGTACTAGTATAATAGTTATTCTTTGTCGTTGTAAACGGCCCACATAGAAGTCCTGAAATTAAAATAAATTGGCTTTGACCAGCTACATGTGACATGAATATATAAACATGAGTATGAAACATGTAGCAATACGGTATCTAACCTGTTTTAATATATTTTAGCATTTCCTTGATGATTAAGCATTACGTTTTTTTTAAATATATAATTCATTACTGGAAATTGCCGCAGATCTATTGCTAGATAGTTTGCTGTATAACATTATTTGATGATCATCGTTATATGTGTTGTTTGTTGATGTGTGTTGCTTCTTGCTGATTAATTCATCCTAACTACATACAAAACAAGTCCTTGTTCCATTTAGAGTGGGTTTTTTTCAATAAAAACATCATCTTTCTTATATTGTGTATATTTTATTACTTGAATAAATCACATCAAGTTCTGAAATGTTAATTTTCATTTTGTTTGTGAACGTGTATTTTCAGAACATAATAAGCGACTTTGAATACATTACGGTATATATACATGCAACCTGTAGAACGTATTTTGTATACTCGAACTGGTTGGTATTGTATTTTATCATGTGAACACTATTTCAACCAGTTGTTTGTCTTCATTGACATAATAATCTGTTTGGTTTATAGGACACTTTTTCTTTCATCCTTTTCACTCACGTTAAGTACGAAAACGTTTCCTACGTAGTTCCCCGTTGTTGGTTGTGTTTTTAGCATGACTTTAAACGTGTCGGATAAGCGAAACTGTTTGTTGTCAATCAAAAAAAATGAATTTCTTAAAATGTTTGGCCCGCAAATTCGGCTTTGTTTTTTTACGTTTCGACCTATCGCGTTGGAACAGATAAATACCTTTCGATACTTTCCGTTGACTCGGTGGTGCAGACGTAACGCATCTATCTGGGGTGCGAGAGATCCCGGGTTCGATCCCGGCTCTGGCTAGGATTTAAGTTTGATTTTGTGTTTCCTTTTTGTTGTATTTTTACTTTTTTGTACGAACTACATTATTTGTCACGGTTATTTTGTAATTTTGTAACATATGGAGGCTAGGGTGTAGACGTAGGCTCCATACAATGTTTTTTTGTTTACCAGATAAACTAAAAATAAACTTTATAAACATTTATTTCCAACAACGAAAAATCATCAAACCATAGTTGAATAGATAAGTATATATGCGCGGAAGAAGAAAGAAAAGTATAGCCTTATAAATGTCAACTCGTCCGCTGACTAATTTTTTCCAAAAATAGTTTTGTTTGACGACCTATCTCTATGATTAGTATATTAGAGGCGTCCAAAGCATTTCGATATTGGGGCATCGAATATTAAAGATGCTAGGTCTGTATCATTATACTCCTATAATCGGTCACAAATCTTGCAATACATTAAGTATACTAAATAAATTAACATTGTAAAAGGAATTGGAAACGTTTGTGAGAAAAAAATGTGTTTTGGGACAAAAAAGTAAAAACACATCAACAACAAAACAAAAAAAAATCAAGCATAAACACCCTTGCCGGAGACGGGGATTGAACCCGAGACCTCTTGCACCCAAAGCGGATGCTCTACCACTGCACCACCGAGTCAACTGAGAGTATCGGTTATAGTCAAACCATTTAACTGTTTCGACGCAATGGGTCGAAACGTAAATAAACAAAGCCAAATTTGCGGGCCAGACATTTTCAACAAATACATTTTTCTGTATTATTTTTACATGCATGAATAACTATACTTGGCAGTTTCTCATAATTTCGGGAGTAGGTTTCGCTGCTTAAATATGGTTAAATTGTAAGATGTAAACAATTCTGACCTTAAAGATACAGGCATAGCATCTTTAAAACTATCTAACATTATAAATATAAGGACGCATTTTAGTGTATTTTATACTAAAGAAACCAAACAACACATTTAACATACTTTATTGCATAAAATATGTCAGCTTAAACATAGATCTCGATCTTGACACCCATAAAATAGGTCACAAACGTTGCAATATGTTAAGTATACTAAATCAATTAACATTGCAAAAGGACTACATTTTGTATGTCCATTCAACTGTGTGCATGATATACATACATATACATTCGACTTGGCCAATGTTTTTTAATAAAAAAAATGAATTTCGAAAAAGTGCATTTTCAATGCTTTGCGTCAACAGTTTTTTTTTTCTGAATGTCTGTTGCGTGCTTTTATGTTGTTATGTGTGTTTTATGTACCGGCCATTTTGTCATTGTGCCCTTAAACGTGACATGTCTACCTTGTTTACAACATTCTTTCTTTGAACATCTCTTCAATTTATATTCTAATGTATTTTGCGTGTAAGAATTTTGTCAAGTGGTCATGCTGCCGTTAAACATGCTCAACCCTGCCTGCGTTGTTTGCAATGATTTCTGTTCGTCTATTCAATTAATATTGTGAGTTCATTGGCAATAATGGTACATGTATTTACACTGAGATAGTGTTACGAAGAAGTAAACAATAAAATATCAGCATGTATTTGTAAAATGACTTCAAACTTTATTATTTTATTGATAAGTTGCGTCTAAACAGGTGCAGTTGTCTGCAAATCAAAGTGTGCATTTCATACCAAGTTAGCTTAGTAAAGGAATTATCTCGAAAACGAAAATGGCAACAGGATAAGATGTATCCATCGTTGCGAATGCTCAAAAAAATCTCAATGAAAGTGTACGAAATGAATCTAGTACATAATAATACATTGTGGGATTATACAAACAATAACTCATTCACCAAACAACGTCTGTAGCATTTAAAACAATTAACAATTAATTTCGTGGTATAATAGGACTTTTGGTTAAAAAGTTGACTTTTGTCAAAATACAAAATTACTTAAATCTTAAGGCTCAAAACTTTCTGATATAAAGGAGAACGAGTCATATACCAAAGGGACCTTACACATTCGCTTCGCAGACCACGGATGCATGGTTTAAAAAATAATTTAATCTAAATACAAACAGAACATATTTTTGTTTTAAGATTGCATAGTGATATATTTTTTCAATGACCCCGCGGCAACCATGTAAGCATATACATATGATATGATTTGTTTTACAGTGACACTAGCAACCATTTAGTACATTTGTTTTAACTTTGTGTAATCGAGTTTAAAAATAAGTAGTTTGGTTTTTCTAGTCAATTGAATATGATGATGTTTTATTGATTCCCTTTATTAAATAAAAAAATCAATAATATTTCAACCATGAAAAACTAATCACAAGCACAATGTTGAAGGGAACTTATACCCAACAATAAAAATTGATGACAGTCGCTAAAAGCAGTTCTTGGTGATAAATCGGATTTTGACACAAGAATTTGGCGAGAGTTATCTTGACAGTGTCCTTATAACTATAAATGAGACAATGAAGATTGACCCAATATGCGTTTTATGATATTACAAAGATTGATTAACATATGTATTGAGTAATAAACTGAAAAAGGTTGCCCCGTCAGTGTGCGTCAAAATTTGAAACCTGATTTAACTTGCTAGACGAAATTCAGCAGTGATTGCGTTTGCGCTGTCCTTCTATCTATACACGAACCAATTTTTACCGGGACGAATTAGCAAGGGAGATTCCAATGACAGTTTTGTTCCAGGTACACAACGGACACTCAGGTTAAATGGTAAAAACTAATGGAAATACTAGAGTATTTTGCACCTGAAATCCATTCTGATGTAAGACAAATCGTTTTCCTCTCAACAGTTGCATTTAATTCGACTGCATAAACAATTTATTTCAATTAAATTTACTTATAACATGAGCCTGACCTACAAAAACATATTATCTTATCGCTAATGATACTTGTACTGCTATTGCATTTTAGATTTCGTAGATTTGTTTTAAACGTCTTAAAGCCGAATCCAAATGTATCCGATTCAAGTCATACATCTGCACATTTTTAGATTTAAATTATTGAAGATGATGTTTAAGGTTACCCTTAGTGCAGATACATTATGTTAAAAGTATGTCCTTTATTTGTAAGTTTTAAATGTCTAAGGTTTTAACATGTTCTCTACAATCGAAAGTGAATTGCACACTCTTACATGAAATTTATAGGACGGCTGTAAACTAGTCATGTTGTGTTTTTTAACAAAATAAACAAAATGCTTACTTCAGCGAAGACCCAAGTGCGGTATTATATATTCAGAACAGCTAAGCAAACAAAGATAATTTATTCAATGGCTATATTTTTTCTGTTTCACAAACTTTGATGATTATAACAAGACACATTTATGTCTTTATTGTATACAAATATTAAGAATCAGCCAGATTTGGATCAATTTTGTATATATTCATGTCCCAGGGACTCAGCAAAATTGCGAACTAAAGCAAACACTGGCAGTTGCTACGCGACCCTGACGACAGTTGTAAGCGGTGCAAATAATTTATACTTGTTCAAGCATTCAATTTGTTTCGATTTAGACATTGCAAGATGTACAAGTATAATATAGTTGTAGAATTTGAACAGTGATGAACTGGATATTTCATTAAATAAACGCTTGAAAGGTACAAACTTATTTCTTAATGTGTGCAAACAATAACAAAACTGCTAGCCTTCTTTATTTAATTTAACTTTAATCTACACCGTTTGCAACAGTTTTTTCTTTGAACACCTCTTCAATTGATATTATATTTCAAACACGCAACATTTCATTATATGATGTTTAGTTACCTTAATAACAATTGTTAAACAACAACGATATAATTAACGGTATAATACTATATCAAAAATGTTTAATAAATACTAAGAAGAAATATTACAGATCATTTAGGATGTTTTATCATAGGAGGTTAACACTTTTCAGGGTCAATCGCCAGTGATATGGCCAGCGAAGAAGAAGGCCGTCGCCCTACGACAGCGAAGCGGGGCACAACTCATACCAAGACCTGCAGTGCGTGCCCTGATGTCAAGGCGACGTCATTCTGTTGTGACTGCCACGAGTACCTGTGTACCGACTGCGCAGGCTATCACAAGCATCTTGGGGTGCTGAGACATCATACTTTACTTACGGGGGAGGATTTCCCGTACATTGAACCACCAAAACGGCAATATGATGAGAAAAGCATCATTGCAACCTGTCCTGATCATCCCAAAGAGGTAATAAAATATTACTGTCAAAAACACGATGCACTTTGTTGTGTTGTTTGTATCGTTTCTGGTCATGAACTATGTGCTGAATCTTATATCCACGACATTGCGGAAACTTTCAAGACTGGGCCAGAGTATGGCAAGCTTAGAACAGACATTCAGGGCTCTGAACAACTGATTTGTAATAGTATTAAAGATATTGACGAATGTTTAAAGAAGGTAGGAACACTAAAAGCAGGCGAGGTGAATGTTCTTAAACAATACAGAGCGAAGATAATTGAATATTTGGATAAACGAGAACGAGAACTCCAGGCTGAGATGAAACGAATTCACGATAAGGACGTCACCTTACTACATAAGCTACAGGCACAATTGAAGACCCATCAGGAAAGCCTGAGAGACATGAAAGCAAAGCTAAAGTTGCATGAGAAAAACTCTAGTGAATTATTCATCGCGGCAAAGCGAATGTGTGGGCAGCTAGCACAAGTGCAGTCTTCTCTGCAGAAAGTCACGGACAATATTGGATACCAGCGATACTCCATTGTGCGAGATACGATGATGGAACGGATACTACAAGACAAGGGCGGGTTTGCATATGTCGAGCAGATATTTGGTAGGTAATCTAAGTATTATGTGAAAACGTTCGAATATATTGCATTATATCAGTGTTATTATGATAAAGCCTTAAAACTTGATTATAATAATGTTCAGTATTTGTTGGCTTTATAGCTGCTCACAAAAACAATTAACTTAAATACCATTGACACTTTTAAGAGCCGTATATCATCATTAAGGTCCATTTAAAGTTTCGTTAATATTCTGATTTTTTTAACCAAAGCTTTAAGAAAATAGTGTACATGTATATCGTAGTATTGCAGAATAAAATTTAAATTATTTAGATGTACTGTGTCTCTTTAGGTTCAAATAATGTTCATGTGTATCATATAAAGACGACCTATAGAAACACAATTTAACAAGAGGGCCCAGAGGGCCCTGGAATGCTCACCTGAGACAGAAGATTTTTAAAAGTTCCATTTTTTCATTGCTATATGTACAACAGGCGACACTGGGAGGTCTAAATCTGAAGGCTATAGTTTT
>Ga0224511_10001541_pt1 | contig 14118 bp, 6 predicted proteins | sample SF_May12_sed_USG_2_FD_169988 | JGI IMG/M metagenome (GOLD analysis project Ga0224511, IMG submission 169988) | Sediment microbial communities from San Francisco Bay, California, United States - SF_May12_sed_USGS_8_1 | ecosystem: Environmental > Aquatic > Marine > Sediment | place: USA...
CCATTTGGCTTTGTTACACAGTATTGTAATCCAGTATGTGTTCCAAATTGAGACACTGCACTTGCAGTTTGTGCTACAGACATTTAGTAGCCTCTTATTACAATAAATTAGCATATATTTATATCTTGTTCTAGTTTGTCACTTTAGTGACTTTACACTGACACTCATTTGGTTTTCAAATTGCATTCTTTTTATCTTCATTACATTCATATATCATCTATATGTTGGTAACTGCATAAGGCAGTTCAGAATGTAATTGTCATTTTACAGGGGTTGTTTTATTGTGATGGACTTACTGGTTTTCCAAATGAATACATATCTCTAACCCCTGAAGTAGATTTGTATTGTGTGGGAAAGTCACTGTAGTTAATGTCATACATTTACAGCCCACAAGCCATGAATTACAATCTGCATGAGTTGATGTTGTATATCCATAATTAAATGCTGATTTAGGTCAAAGATAAATATATAATATATACTACTAAACAGCCATAGGGCAAAACACAGTTCATCAATTTGAATGAAGCTTAATAGTTTAATTGTAGAAGGTATTGTATGAAGTGGAAACTAAACATTTGTATGAAAGTCTTTAGACCATTATTTTTCCAGACTTGACTAAGTGATCTGCATTGTAATTGTTATTCTAATGGCCCAATTTGTTATATTGCCTTTTTAAAAATATTTCCGATGAAATACCACTGTAAACAGTTTGACTGCATTGTTTTTATCTCATGTGGTATGTCTGCAAAACATAGATCTATTTTATTCAAATATATGGGCTCATGCAAATAAGTTGCCCATGAGAGTACACCATTGATCTATGAACGATAACTTCCTCTGTTCCAGTCAGAACTCTAGAGAGGCAGAATGTACGGGCGGACGGCGACGGCGCTGGTTGCTGCGCGGGAGAGCGAGGCGTTGACCCACGGTCAGGTGATGTACGGGCTCGTGAAACCGACCCCCGACATGGACCAGGTGGAGTCAACGGCCGCCATGGTTAACGTCATACCCAAGAAGAGGTGCGTCAACATGGCATCTTTACTGTTATAGCTTTGACATGAAAATAGTATACACAAGACAGTGGTATATATTTGACAAAAAAGTGGGGAAACCTGGATACATGTAGTTACTTAATTGATGTATTAAAGGTATTATTGTGATAAATTAGGTCTCTGTTTTAAGTTAAGCTGTCGTTTTTTAACCAAACAATAGGTTTTTGTAAAACAGAATTATGGTACATATCAGTTGATAAAACTTCCATTATGTGTGTAACACTAACACATTGTCTTCTTTGCTGTTGCCTTGAACTTGAAGACTTCTTCAGGACAATTTATTTGATTAGGTATTTCTCAGTATATAAATGAAGCATGGTTAGTGTTAACCTATAATTTTCTATTACCTACTAATTTCCACTAGTTGGGAAGAATCTAATATGTGAAAACATTTTTTTACTTTAATTGGATTTTGACATTCATTCAGGCTTTAAAAAAGGACAGTTTCAGGTCTAAGACAGGTCTTATTACCTTGAAGACAGACATAGTTGCTTTAAAACAGTTAAGACATCCCTACTGCTTTCATATTGGAAACTTTAATTATTCTGATCAGAGTATGTCATGTAAATCTTAAAATACAAACATATATTTAAATGCCTAAAATTTTAAACTACGTTCATTACTTGCAGTATTTTCCCATTACTTCTGATTCTAAATTTGATTTTGATCCCAGTTTTGTAGGGAATCGGTGGGGGGATATGCAAACCAATTTCTGTGGCCATGAAATTTTCAGTAATTGCTGGTTTCAACGAATTCAAAAGTGAAGTTAAACCAAACTTTCAAATTGTATCCATGTGATTTTATCCCTTTACAAAAACATTCACATCATTTAGATAACTGTCCTTTAAAGCCCCTATCCCACCCATGGTGGATTTTAATTCCAAAAAATAAAACAAATCAAATACTTCTTTGAATTTCACTGAAATCACTCGTCCTTAATAAAATGTGAAACAAAAATTTCCGTGTTTATAATTATAATGGAATTCCCTTTGCCACGCACCTTGCTCGAGTCAAAATTATGCAGCATGTTTATGGGTCATTCTAATTTTAGATCAAAGTTTACAAAAAAAGTGTTGGAATGGTTTAAATTTATTGCAAAATCAATATGCTATTAAATTCTATACTGACATTTCTTTGAGTGAGAAACATATCAATAATTTAGTTTAATGTATATTCATATACCTGCTATGTTTTTTATCATTTGATAACATTTTATTTTAAAATGTTCATTTCAACAAATGTGGGTTAGGAGCTTTAATATTTTATCTAAGCCTATTCCCACAAGTTACTGCATAATCCAGTTTGGTAGTCTCGATGAAACCAGTTGAACGGTGGTTGACACAACAGCCGGTCTGGGTGTCTGGAGCTCCTGGGGTGGAAACCTGCCTCGCCTTATATTGATGGTGGTAGATTATAGTCGCACTGTAAGTGTGCATCGATTTTAAAGTTACGTAGTAATAATTACATTATAATTATCAGAGAAACTTGAGTATAAGTTCATGCATTGTTGAACAAGAGGTAGCATACATTGATGAAGTATGACATAGCATATCTATTGTAAGATATAATGACTCTTTAAACAGCACTTTCAGATATGAAAGTGTTTTTAAGATTTAAACTGGGTTTTTTTTTCCAATAAAATAGTTGACATACGAATATTAATAGTCTTGTGCCCATAATCAGTTTTTTCAGTGTCCAACCCTATTTTTTAGTAGCTGCTAAGAAACTTTGGCACATGCACAGATAACCAGAAAAATATGTACTTATATTAAACCTTACTAAATAGTGTCCTTCTTTATCATATGTCTAAGTTCTGGGCGTTATTTTGCTTTATTAATTGAATGTACAATATTCTTCGTGAAATTGATCACTTTTCAGGAACTGTATGACAAGCTTTCCACTAATATACAACGACAACTTGGCCAATATGGAAAAACTAAGCCAATTTGAGATTGAACCAATCAGATGCGAGAATTAGGTCGGCCTTATATGAGATTTGGATAAGCTTTCCATTTCGGTCGCCATTTTGAAATTGAAGATTTTCATCAAAACTTTTCAATCTTTGCAGGGCTCCACGAATATCTAGCAAAATGTTATCGTCTTATACGACTATTTGAAAAAGTTATCCTGGAAAGAAAGTGTACAGTCAATTAATAAAATTGGCATTAATTAGTTGTATTCAAATTGGCCTTGGTATTGGGCCTCAGCCCAATATGACTGTCCTCAGCCCAATACCAAGGCCAATATGAATACAGTTAATTAATAACATATTATTATTATATACATGTACCTATTATTGATCTGCATACAATACAAGCTAGCGAATACAACAAGCCGGATTGAAAATTCCGTATCATGCTAAACCACCATGTGTAACGGATTAAAATCCCGTATCACACTCCCACCATGTGTTATCAATAACAAGCGAGTTGAGACGTCACACCAATGTTATTTTTAGAATTTAGCGTAAAGTTCTGTGTAAATCAGCTTTTTTTAGATTTAAACTATTAGAAAAGTTATGTAAAAGGAATATAATAAAAGGAACATTACGTTAGCATATTGATACGTCGGTTAATAACACTTCTCGTTTCCTGTGTAAAGTCGATTACGCTCGACCTTCAGTCTCGCGTGATATGACTACACAGGTAACTCGGTCCCAATAGATTGGTGGGGCTGCCTCAGGCTGGTCAATATAATGCCATAAGGCCCTCAGTGTGATTCACTATTTCTTAAATAATGTTAATTTCATATTTTTTAATTATTATATTAATAATACATCATTATTCTCTAGCCAAAATGGTGCTTAAATATTTGCAGTATAAAACTGTTAACAAGTATTGGCAATTGTATTGCAAAATCTTAAATGAATTTTATCATGTGTTCCTGTATTAACCTGTTAACCAGTATCCCCCTGCATTCCAGAATCTAACCAATACATTTTGTATGTCACTGCTTTATTGCAGGATCTTACCTGTATTGCTAACTGTGTAACAGGGGCTTACCAGTGATGCCCACTGTTTTGCCAGATGTATCCAGTATTTCCCACAGTATTGTAGGATTTAACCAGTATTTCCTGGTGTTTAGCAGGATCAAACCAATACGTCTCGGTGTATTGCATGATATAACCAGTATATCCCAGTGTTTTTTTGCAGTATCTAACCAGTATTCCTGGTGCATTGCAGGATCTAACTAGTATTTACCTGGTGATTTGCACGGTCTAACCAGTATTTCCAACTGGTGTTTTGCAGGATCTAACCAGTATTTCCCTCTGTGTTTTGCACGATCTTAGCAGTATTTCCCAGTGTTTTGCAAATTTTAACCAGTATTTCCTGGTGTTTTGCAGGATTTAACCAATATTTCCCGGTGTTTTGCAGGATCTAACCATTATTTCCTAGTGTTTTGCATGATCTAACCATTATTTCCCGGTGTTTTGCAGGATCTAACCAGTATTTCCCGGTGTTTAGCAGGATCTAACCAGTATTTCCCGGTGTTTTGCAGGATCTAACCAGTATTTCCCGGTGTTTTGCAGGATTTAACCAATATTTCCCAGTGTTTTGCAGGATCTAACCAGTATTTCTCGGTGTTTTGCAGGATCTAACCAGTATTTCCCAGTGTTTTGCAGTATCTAACCAATATTTCCCGGTGTTTTGCATGATCTAACCAGTATTTCCCCGTGTTTTGCAGGATCTAACCAGTATTTCCCAGTGTTTTGCAGGATCTAACCAGTATTTCCCAGTGTTTTGCAGTATCTAACCAATATTTCCCGGTGTTTTGCATGATCTAACCAGTATTTCCCGGTGTTTTGCAGGATCTACAGGATGGAGGCCTGTGAGGAGCTGGACCTGTTCATGTCGGAGCTGATGAAGCGCCCCCTGGTGCTGCAGCCGTCCGCGCTCATCAGTCGCGGCCTTGCCGCCCTGCGCTGCTCCGTCTACACGACTGAGGAGAAGTGGTTGGTGCTGGTGAACCAGGCACACCCGAAGGTGGAGAGTCGCATCAAGATGGCCGTCCAGGCCGCCAAGTCGCGCATGGCCCAGGGCAACCCCTTCATGCTCGAGGTAAGCCTTACTTACGCGAGGGATCAGCATTGCTAGTCATCAGTTTGTTGTGTTGTGCTTATTTGCCTGATTTGTTATACCGTATGTCTGATGAAGCCAGGTTCTACAACAGATTCTGCAAACATAGTTCATATCTTGATTTTTCTGGCCTGCATTTAAGAAAATCAAACAATTTTACTTCAGTTTCCAGACTGAAGAAAATGAAAATTGAATAAAGAAAGTTGAAAGAGCTTTGTGCTTCTTGCAATTACCTTTCATTACTGTAAGTTTCATGTTGCAATACATGTAAGGAGACCCTGTCTTCATTTATTATAACCACAGTCATATGCATTGACAGAATCTTGAATTTCCAATATGTACCTGTAGATAAGTATGTCGTGGAGTTACTGAGTCACCAGGCAGCCTTATATTGCATTTCTGTGTGGGTTGAATAGGACAAATTTGTAACCGGTATGAATTGGCCGAGACATACATCAAAATATATGGCCTTGTTTTCTACCATGATTTTTGTTTTGCATTGAATAGGTTTGTCTATGCTATGTTTGTTGAATTGCAAAACTTGTCCTCTATTGATAAATTAAACTAAATTTCTTTTGTTAATGTTGTAAAGGATATTTATAACATTTACTTTCTGTTCTTTATCTTCCTGTATCATACCTGTAAGCTGTCAAGCATGGTGTATTCATGTTTCATTTTGTGCTTACATAAGAATGTCAATACGTTGTTTACCTTGATGATATAAAACACAAACTGTTACATTGATCGCTAAAGCAGTAAAGTCTGGCTTAGTTGATTCTGAGTTTTATCATACTGTTTTGTTATATTTTGTTCATGCATACAACTAAAAACAGAAAAAGTACTACTCAGTAGAACATACAGGAATGATGCAAATTAAATTTAAAGAGATAGATTGATAAAAGTTATAATAAGAACATATTTTATTCTGTAAATGTGACAGCAATGTGTCATGCACCAATGTACAATCTTGGCAACATGTTTAACCTGAGTTTATGTGTCAGGAATGTAAACACTGATTTGCTCCAAGGCACATTGCAATCTAATTACCTAGTTGCCTTATTAATTAGATAAAAAAAACTGAACAGCTAGTAAAGTTATTCTTATTAACCTTTCACAACAGTCTTAAACGAACAATTTGTGTCAGTTGACAGCAAATGTAACAACAATGTACTTTTATAAGGTCATTTCATTTGAATACCAAATTGTCAATATACAGGAGATCTGCAGCACTTATGCCCAAGTGCAAGTTCTAATTTACTAAGTCATCCTTTAGCTGCTGAAGAAATGAGATATTTAACTTTAGATAAGTAATTCATAAGGATCTTAGGGCAGCCATCATCAATCATTATAAATTATTATCCTTAAACAGTCTATGCATTTAAACTGGAACAGTCCTTAATCATTGGCCTCTTAAGCAAACTTTTAGTATTTTCCATTTTAGGTTCTTTTTAAACTGAATACTGTTAAAACCTTTCATTGCAGATCTCATTCAACAAATTTCTGAAGAAAGTTTACCTGGATCACCTGACGAGGGCAGCACTCAACAAGAAGTTCACGTTTGTGGAGTTCCAGGACGCCTCTCTCATGATCCGCTACCCCGGGGACCGGCGGAACCGGGCATCATTCAACCTCAACCTGGTAACTTACCATTTATTTGTGATCTACTGTGGGGGGTAGGTTTCAGTCAGACCATGCTCTAAGATAAGTATACGCTATAAAGTGGCTGTACACTTTAAATTTCCCCTTCTTTGATTGCTAGTTAATATCATTCTTAATCAATTATCATCAGTAAAAATGAAAGTTAAGTTGAATGTGTGACACTAATTTTAACTGTAAGAAGTATAATACTGATGATGATGATAATATTTTCAAGCTTTGTGATATTCATTGAACATCATATTATACATTCAAAAATGGATCTGTTTCTTGTTTCGATTGTGTCTTACATCATACACCTCACCATGTTGCAGACTGACAACAGCAATGTGCATTTCGAGGTGGATGACCTTCTGCCCAGTGAGATTGTCCGGCGGACGGTGGGCGACGCAGAGAGTGAATGGAGCAGCCCTGCCCTCCGTGTCATCATGCATGGTAGGTGTTCTAGCTCAGGTCAAGGTCAAAGTTCAAGGTTAAACATTGTATGACTGTATTATGTGTCTGCTCTATATCTTTTGAACCCATGGTGGGATTAACGAATAAATCTGCACAAATTTGAAATATCACTTATGATAAGTCGATGTGCAGTGCATATGTTTGACCAAGGTCGGTTCAAGGTCAAGGTCATAGTTTAAGGTTAGACATTGTATGACTATATCTTGTGTCCGCTCTATATCTTTTGAACCCCTTGTGGATTTACAAATAACTCTGCGCAAATGTCAGGTATGATAATTCGACATTAATAACATTTAAGAGATGTATGATGGTGTGTTTCAGATGAGCTTCATGACTTACTGCGAGGCTGGCAGTTTGAGAACATTGACCCGGTGGCGGCGGCGCTGGAGGAGAAGGCGGCCCTGGGTCTGGACGAGGAGGAGGTGTACCTGGAGGATGATGAGGGGCTGGAGGGGCAGGCCTGTGGTCCCCTGATACCAGAGGTGGCTGAGACACACATGGGTGTCACGCCGGGCAAGGTGGTGGGGCGTGCCAAGCGGAGGGCGCAGGAGGCTGCAGGTCAAGGTCAGGGGGAGAGGCACATGGCGGCGGTACACAGGCCGGTCAACTATGAGGTGCCTGTGGAGCTGGCGGTGCCCCCAGCGCGGGTCAGTGGTGGACGCAGCCCTAACATGCACCCTGGACACTTGGCCGATAGACAGCCACCAAGATCACCACATTATGGTGACAGCCCACAAAGGTCACCTCACCAAGGTGATCACCCACCGAACTATGAGGGACTGAAGTTCCAGCAAGGGACGGAGCATGCATATTCTAATGTTCACACCAAGTCTCCAAGGAGTCCAACAGCTCATCCACAGATTGATGCCCCGTATGAGGAGATGAGTGTGAGTGGTAAGTACGGGCAGCAGATTTCCCCAGGTTGGCCCCCCACAGGCGGTACACGAGCCATGTCACACTCCCCTGGAGGGCCTCACAGTGGGCCCAGAACCCCCTCCCAACCGGACCGCTACGTGCAGGCTCCCGTCACTCCACGGTCCCCTGTCTCCCCACAATCTGACAACAGGTACAACACAGAGCCTGTGAGGAATGATGATAAGTACAATACACCAGTGCGGAGTGATGATCGTTATAATACAAACTATGTGCCGAGTGATGACAGATATAACTCTGAACCTACAAACAGGACTCGACCTTCACATTCCACATATTTGACTGATGATAATAATGATGATGGTGGCTTCTCAGGACATGTAAGGTCTCCCAGGCTGGCTAGCCCAGGCTATGACTTGAACTCTAACAAACAGAACAAATATGACAGTTATAATGACAGTAGGAGTCCGGGCTACAGTGATCCCAGGGACAGATATGCTGGTAATGGTCAGTATCAAGGTCAGGGTGGCACTGTTGAGGTGACTGGGCCACGGGGACAGCCTGTCCCTGCACCCCGGGGCTTCCACAGGCAGCAGGGTAGTGGCAGGTCAGACACGTCAGCCTCAGACAGTGGCTTTGGAGAGAATGACTCTATAGAGACATCCAGGCATAAAGTGTTAAAAAAGGGTGTGCGAGGTGGGGATTCAAACACGGACATGACCAAAGGACCATATTACAACCGTGCATTTGAGCTGGAGTCACCGGAGCGAGATGAGGAAATTGAGAGTATACTTGCCAAGCACAAGGTCCTGGCTGGCCAGGCGCATCACAGCCAGGCTGTTCCAAACGGTGGAGTGCCCCGTGGCCAGGACCGGTATAATGACGACCCGCAGTACACGCGCGAGCTGCAGCGCTGGCGACGGAACATCAACGACCTGGAGGAGTCATGTAGTGGACAGGAGCCACCCCGTGTCGCCATACAGTCGGGCGCGGAACCCATGGAGGAGAGCTTCATATAACGTACCAGAGAGGCACACTAGAACTGCTGACTTAACATGTTTTCATATGTGAAAAAAAAGTACTACACAATAGGTTATATAGAACTTAACTTGTCTAAGGTTTTAAAAGACAATATCAAGGACAAAAACAATATGAAGGACATTATTGATGTTTTTATATCTGATGTTAATGTGGTCATAAAATCAAGGTCTTAATCCAAATCTACAAAATCCGGATTCAGTTTTGCTCAGCATGTGGCACAGTATATTTCCATGTTTTCATTGCAAAATGCGGCTTAATTTTGGTCCATGATAACATTCGAAGTTCATTTACAATCACAGTTAGTACTCTGGAAATAAAATCGATCCTCTGTAAATTACAAATAATTGTATTCTGACTACAACATCTAAGGGTCTTAATATCTTGGCAAACTGATTAAATATACATTGTAGATACAAATGTATTTAGAGGGTGAGAACAGTCCTGTCATTAACTGCTCAGAAATAATCATTTAATATGCTGCATATACGAGACATGTCCTCAATAGCATGAAGATATTATGCATATCTATTTAGGAACATACACTTCTATTTCATTATTTTGACTTTCAAAAAGTCACGACAATATACAGCTGTATATATAACTGTTTAAAATGTATCAAAACTGGTTATTGACTCATGTCATTGATTTGTGTAAATATTTCATGACACAAACATATTGCCCATGTTAATATAATTAGTATATGATCTATAATAGTTTATAATAAAATGTGTTTGTTTATATCAATACTTGAATTAGTGGTTTTAAATTCTCAAGCATGTTTAACTGTTTTTGGACTAAATTATTATTTCAAATGTGCTTCATATATTTTATTCTTAATAAAATAAGATGCGGACGTTTTAACTAGTGAATTCAGAGGTTGCAAACTTAAGGATAAATATTTCAGAACTTGGACCGATATCCATCTTAGTTTTTTCTCCAACAACTTCATTTTTTGGCCAGTAATGCTATTAAAAGAAAATGTATATAATGTTAATACTATGATTATTTCTTATTTTATTCCAAAGTGAGTGCTGTTTTAATTGTGTTCTTGATAAAGGCTGTGCTTTTAACTTGCAATATTTATGTCTATTCATAAATTTTTTTGTGCACAAAAATATCAACTTATTTTTTGCAAGTCCATCATGTTCTGTACTTCGTTTAGCTTCTCCAAAATTAATAGTAAACTGTTGTTTTGTTTTTTTAATTAACAACACTACATGTTTATGTTAAAGCATCAATACAAATATCAAATGGTAAATAAAACAAACTTCCTATTGCCCTAATTACTGTGAAATCATTTAATTTCGTGGGCACAACATTGCGTGGTTTGACAACGATAGACATATTTGTGGACATTTGAAATGATGGATTTTCAATTTCAAAAGTAAAATATTACCCTAGATTTTTGACAGATGCAAAACTGAAGCATAGTATTGAAACAGTCTTAGTCTAAGGGAAACTAGGTATGAGCGCGGGTCTCTGCATATTGTTGTATGTCATGCTTCAAGATATACATATTGCTTCACTGCAACGGGTCAATGTTTTCACAGCCCAGCCGCACAAGGCATCTTTTATGACACTAAACTCATAGTTGATATGTTATTTAAGGTATTATGTTAATAAAGATATTAAGTGCGCTTGTCCTTTTAAGGGTCCAATTGAATGTTTATTAACGCCAATTAGCGTACCATGCAAACTGACACAATATAGAGATGCAATATATGTAGATCTTTACAATATGTCGACATATGAGTTCTGCTCATGCTCTAGGGGGTGTCAGTGGTATGGCATCATTCATTACTAATGATGAACAGCTTCAATAAAACCGAGGCTGCTGTTTTCTCGTGTAGGCTATGCTTCCTGAGGGCTTTCCCTTTCATCAGTTTAATGATAAATCATTCGAAAACTTACTAAACTAAATTGTAAATATTTCGCTTGGATCTTAAATTCGTTGATTGCCCTACCCACGAAAGACACGAAACTCAATGTCCAACGAATAAAAATGATTTCACAGTATATCCTATTACATTGTTATGATATTTCCAAAATTATTTATTGTCAGAAGGTCTTTTTCAACTGTGTAACTGTTTTACATGTGATTTTGTGTATTGTGCCATATGTAATGAAGGTCTTGTGTCGCACTAGTCTCAACTCAAATAGAAAACTTTACATTCCATTCTGGTTTACACATTGTATTTCTTCTTAATGCATGCATTCATTAATGATACATTTTGTTATAATTATTGACAATTTATGAAACAAAACAGATATATTTTATCACGGAACTCTGACAGGCCAACATATCAATATGTATTCATCACAAAATGACTAAACAGTAATCTAACAATTGAAGAATTCAGATAAATCTGGTTTACTTTGAGTTCTCGGGAGTGAGTTTGTAAATACAGAACATGTGATATTTCTTACAGATGATTATTGACTGTTTAAATGAAATGCTGTAGATGACTTAGGTAAACATTATAAAACATGTAGTTAGGTTTTGGAGATCTTATTTTTGTAACTTATATATCTTTTATGTACATAAAGTGGTTGTTTTTGTATTGGAATTAAAAGGCTTTTTATTGACTTTCAAACAAATGATTGGCGAATGGAATTTAATACAATTAAAATACTTTTTTTTCGAGGGCAAACAATTTAAATTTTTAGTAATTCTCTTTCAAAAACTTAAAGCTACGCCTTGTCTCAAGAATTTTGTTGTTACACTGTAATGTAATTTATTTTTATCTACACACTGTTGAATTACAATAAGTTATGTATATATACGTTTAAGCTTTATTTTTTACCTTATGCTGTAGAAATAAAATATCAACCTTGCCTAGATACCCAGGCTTGTTGGAACTCATCACCGTGTTCTGTTGTTTTGTATGAAAAATCAATCAGAAACAAGTTAAACTCAATGGAGAGATATATACTGGCAGGGGTAAAGGTGCGTTTATTTATCGATGCACTCCGACATTCTTATTTAGCGTCAAAGCATGCAAATAGTTAGTCGGGCGGGCAGCGTCCACAGAGTTTCCGCTCTCTAAGTCAAAGAGTTTTCATCCGGTCTTTATCAAACTTAGTGAATATGCTGGTGGGAATAATATCTTGACTAAGTTCTATAACTTGCCAAATCCCCCCTGGCACTCCTGAATTATGGCCCTTGAATTGTCCAAAATTAGGGTTTCTGCTCTCTAAGTCAGAGTTTTCATCCAGTCTTTATCAAATTGGTGAATATGTTGGTAGGCATAATATCTTGACCAAGTTCTATAACCTGCCAAATTCCACCACTTGTGAATAATGGCCCTTGAATTGTCCAAAAACTGAATTAGCGGTATCTACTCTCCAAGAAGATCCTGCTGATTTTAGTGCCCAAATGAGTTCGCATGTAGAAGTACCATATTTTATTAAGTAATGTTTCATTATAGCATAATAGGCATTTTCCAGCAAAGGTGCTTCTGATAGTTCTACTTTTTTTCAACTAAATGTTTATTGACTTAAGGAGACGTTTATATTGTGCATAATACAATCAACAAGAGTGTACATAGTTATTTTAACAGCCTGTTAGTAAGTTGGTTTTTGAAAAACAATCCATTTTCATAGTACAAAAATATTTTATTATTTCAGTACATGTACAACATGCCAAATATGGCACACAATCAATAAACCACACATATAAAATGTCATACAATGTAAAGTATATGTAAACTGTCAATCCCAAAACGACACCAGCAACAGTAAAAATGGGTGACAATAAGTTGGTAGGAAATTAGAAGCCCTTCACGCCGACAACAACTGTTATAAGGGCAGCTTTTTCTGATCCAATAATAATGTATTCATAAATCCAATATTAATGTCTTCATGATTCACTGGAAAACCAATAAAATGTATACACAATAACACACAACACAGTACAACCCATCGATCCATGGTTTCCCGACCTTAGTCATTAGCATTTGTAACAACAGTTTACAACTCGTTTCCAAAAAACTGTTCACAAAGGAACACATGGTAATGTTTATGGACCACAAAATACAGTTATACAAACTTATACTCTTCACAAATATACAATAAAATATCAACAAAACCTGCTTCTAAAAATGCCAGCCTGTTTGTCTAGATAACATGGAATAGATCTATAGAGTAAGAAATGTATCACATACTTTGGTGCGGCAATAAACATGTTTAAAAATACTAAGCTACAGCTGCAAATGATATATTAGTGCATTTCCATGGGTTTACAGAAATCTCTCGAAGTGCATTATGATTTGTATCTGCTTTGCATGACTACAATAGGTGGAAATGACAAACACTAATATTACAATGATAAACATCGACAAAAACAGATATGCATAATATATTTTACCACTGCTAACATGTTTTTTATTTATGATGTTTTTATCATCTTTTTATTTGGTGTTAAAAAACTTACTAATAAAATTAGTGTGACATGTTAAAGCTCAAAGCCGAACTATTATTGAATAGTTATGAATAGCCTGTAAGATTCTTGGTAAAAATGCAGTCAGATTCACAATAAAGCTTGAAATTACACACAATGTCTGAAATTGCAATGAGATAAATGTTTCAACTATTCTGAGCAAACGTTACAACTCATCCTTCAAGTTTTTCCCAAATGACACAGTCGCATGTTCTTTCAGATATTCCGTGAACCCCTCAACAGTTCTCTCCCCATCAAACTTGAGGGGACTACTTTTACCGTTGGCTGGTGCAAAATAAATTGTGGGAAATCCTTCCACTTTATATTCATCAGGAATATCATTTGCTGTAGCATCAATTTTTGCGATAACCACATTTTTCTCCTTCTTCAAAGATTTAGCAAGATCCTTGTAGATGGGTTCGAGGCTTTTACAGTGGCCACACCAGGGGGCGTACATCTCGATGAGGACGTCCTTCTTTTTATCTCCCACAATCTTGTCGAAGGTCTTCCCAACCACGACCTGCAC
>Ga0224511_10001542_pt1 | contig 14112 bp, 7 predicted proteins | sample SF_May12_sed_USG_2_FD_169988 | JGI IMG/M metagenome (GOLD analysis project Ga0224511, IMG submission 169988) | Sediment microbial communities from San Francisco Bay, California, United States - SF_May12_sed_USGS_8_1 | ecosystem: Environmental > Aquatic > Marine > Sediment | place: USA...
AACTTGTCAAAGTTGTAGATTTTGGACGCCATCTTGTTTGTTTACCTTTTGGCTGTGTGCCAGATTCAGTCCCCAATTTTTGGGCATGACGTCATGACCATCGAATTTATTGGTCGTATGACCACTGATTTGTATGGTCAGGACCAAGATTTTCTTGGTCAGGACCAAGATTTTCTTGGTCATGCCCATGATTTTCTTGGGGAGTCCCCAGATTTTGGGCGGCACTGGTCCGAGTATATAAGGTCCGAATTTTCTCATTTCGGGACTGCCCACTGCTGAGAACATTCAAAACTGCATGATCCACGTTACTTTCCTGAAATGAAAGATAGAATCAGATGAGAATCTAAATTAATTATTGAAAACACAAGTCTTTATTAAAAAACGAAAGTTTGTTTACATTTTCAAGCCCTTTCAATTGATACCTAATTCTCATTGTCGCTGAAATAGACAACTGGACCGAAAATGTCATACTAGGGGACGTATAGTTCTAGTGTTTGTATCTTACATCATTTAAAAAAAAGTAAAATGTCATGAAAGTCTTCATCTTAAAAAGCACCCTTCCGACACAAAGCAGCACTACACGAATGTTTAAATAAATATCACGAAAACAGTCAATTCCATAAAAACTGTTCAGAGGCTAACCAGTTATCCCCATTCTGTGATTACCTAGATAACTTAGTACGGTATCAAAGAGTGTTTTCGTTTAGGTAAACATGCGATATAAAGTACGAACAGCCGGCCACCAACATAACAGCATAGTCCTTTCCTGACATTAATGAAGCGACTTCCGCCAACACAGAGTTCTGCTTCTTCTGGACACCATTTTTGGTGGTTAAGTCCAACGGAAGAGCCAGAAATACATACTGTCTGTGTAAAAAAGGCAGTCGAATAAGGACAATGTGCTGACGACACAAGTCTACTACTTTTGCGGTTACCGAGGAAAACGTCATGAGAACCAGGAGTCTGTGTAAAAGGTATAAAGGAACTCTTTATTCAACTTGCGCTGTGAGCTCGACATAGCTGTTACACATTCGGTGTTGGTGCGTCCATGCGTCCATCTGTGCGTCCAGATTTAGGTTGTCTAGGTCGTTACTTCATACCGGGTTGATATATTTTATATAACTGGGTGCAAAGGTAAACCTTGATGAGTTGGAGTGTCTCGAAAATTCATTTTGATACCTCAAAAGGTGTGGTCAAACGTTATAGTCAAATGTCAAATTGGTATGTGTATTGAAATGTGTTTTTATTATAATGATTGCAAATCCTTGAACTTGAAATGGCATCAACTGCAGGTTAACCATGGTTTATTATTTAAATAAATAATAGGCCGTTAAAAACAACACAAAACAATTGGTATATATGTGTTTTTATCATGGTGCAAGTTCTGCATGACTTTATACATTACTTGTATTATTTCTACAACTGTTAAATACTATGAAGAGTTGTTTCGAATTGTACAAATAGCCTATGTTCACAAAAATGAGCAAAATATAAAAAAGTTATAAAAACACTATAAACGCTATCAGTGACGTGAGTACGCTGTATGCGCGCTATGTGTGCATCGTGAGCGCGCTGCAGCAATTTCTTGCTTGTCGTACTACTACTTAAACTAATGTTTGTTATGGTACATTTTTTCATTCATCACCATTTTTATTTATTATTTTTATTTATTAATGCTTCGTTTACTATCAAAGTGTCAGTGCGCTAACGTTTAATCAATTATGCAACGCATTTCTCGACATATTAAACTAAAATATAATAAGTATATCCCATTGTTGGTTTTGGGATTCCAGTACGCTGGGAAACCATTGTTGTTTAGGAATTTATTTTATTTTTACTAGTTCGACATTTTGTGGTTTAGGACAATCATTCATAGGAAGGGGTGAGTAATACTAACAAAACTGTTTTGTGCATGCCATCTATCGCAGCGTGTTGTGGTATGAAACACCACTCCAGTAAATTAGATCAAATGGTGTATTAGAAAGTTATCTGTTGAAGAATACCTTGCATTATGCATGGTTAATTATATATATTATGTATGGTTAGTCTCTCCATTTATGTAAAACGTAATATGCAACGCTTTTTGAAAACAAGAAACGACATAATGAATTCCTTTGATATATTTGTAATTAAAATTGGTGAAATATATGTTTTTTAAATAATATATTCACTTATCACGCTATTGACACATATATTGAGACTACATGTATTTGTAGTTATTTAAAGCAACAGATAAAATGTTCATAATTTAAACTGTTGTCAGTGTGTAAAGCTGGTGTTAAAACATCCTTTCAATAATGCTTTATTTTAGCTTTCTGATCAATGCTATATAATTGTACTAGCATATCCATTTACCATTGACGCATTATACATGTACATGAATCATTAACAAACAAAGAGAGAAATGTCATATATATATATTAGTATGCTTTGATTTTATTGGTTATTCAGTGTTTTATAGTACAATTCACGTCTAAATTCAAATCTAATCAATATAGCATTTTAACATAAAAGCAACAGGTAACGTTGTTTAATCTTTAAACCTATTTGAGAAGAGATGAGTCATTTGATTTTATCTGTAATATATAGAGACAACTCTGACATTGATAGTAGGGCAACTATGTATGCTTTGTTTGTAAACAGTTTTGTATTGGAAATAAACAGGGACATCTAAAATAACGCATTTTATGCAATAAACATTATAATACAAACATCCATGTAATACAAGCCAGTCAAAAGTGGTGAAGTATTTGAAGGAAGGGGCCCTTTCTATCAAACATCAAAACATCAAAAACTAGGTGAAATTTTGTAAAATACGAAATGTTTTTGAAGGGTATTACTAGTTTGGATACAAGTATAGTAATGTACTTAATTTTCCAGTGGACCACTCTCGTCCGTTTTATGGCCATTAGCAACGGGCGACGTTTGACACATGTGTAAGTTGTTATGTATATACACCATACGCAGAACATTTAAAGCCGTAACATTGTTTGATAATACATGTCAATTTTGATTTAGATCAATGCTACGAATATAGTCCATTATCAGTTGCGTTATAATTTTTCCAATATCATGACATCAGTTAAAAGGCAGGAAAATGAACAATAAAAGTGTCACGATGTTCACATTCATTTTCACAATTGTTTCACACTATCGCACACAGAGTTGGTATTTTAAGTTTAACTCGCGTATATTTAAAGGCGGATAGAATTATTAATTAACATTATAGATGTCTACACAAATTTCGTATACATTTTCTACATACAAAAGTACATGAGACACAGATGATTAAATATTTGCGTTTTTATAGGTACTTAGCAAATAATATCGTTAAGAGAGATACTGAAAGATTCAGGAAGCATTTGGCGCTGTAAACGTTAAAATCATGAATGAAATATGTGCCTTCTATTAAGGAAATCCTTATTTCAAATTTGAACATTTTGTTCGACTTTCAGATGATGACATGCCTATTGCGTTTGCCTGGTACACAGGAAAGATGATGGGAAATCGAACACTGTCGAGTTTTATCAACGACTAAGCTACACGCACGTTGTTGAAATTATTTAGCTAGTAATTTTTACTCCTGTTCTGTCTCATTACTCCTTAACACATAACTTAATACTAGATGTCGGTGTTATGTTAAACTTATATTTTTTATGCTTTTTTCAAAAGATTTGAAATCCTTTCCTTTGCTGGCGTTTGAAATGGTGTATGTCTGAAGAATGTTTCAATGTACATACTGAACCACATGAAACTGCCGGGAGTGTATACTTTAAAAGCGACATAAATGAAGGTATATGTCAAAACGTTGAAATTTCGACAGAACCCGAACTTCCAGTTATTGATCCAGATGAAGTGATTTTAGCTGAAACTGGAACCTTTGAATTCACAGAAGTCAAACAAAGGTCACATATCGAGTCGCCAATAACTCATACAATTTCTGAAAGCCCAGATGTTGAAACAATTAGCGACTTTGTTCTGTCTTACGATACTAACTCTACCTTCACACTATCAACGTCCACTTCTGAAGACACACCTGTAGAATCTGGTAATCTGCCACATTTCGGCGATATAGACAAAGGACTTGAAGCAATATCACCGGAAAGCTCCTCTGATATTGAGATCAGCTCCATTTTAGCAGCGAGCAGCAATTATACACTTTACCAGGAAGACGTTGCTGATGCAGGTGATATTGAAGTACCCATGATGTTTCCCGAACCTGAACAGGTTGTTAGACATTTCCTTTCTGATGCTGATCATTCTTCTCCTCAGTCTTTACATAGACATAAAGTAAAAGACACTGCTACTTCCATTGATTCCGTACTGCCCGGACCGTCACCATTTCGTTTTGGTCGAGAAGTGGAAGGATTAACCGAAAGCGAAATGGTAAAGCGAGAACTTCAACTCGCAGTACAGTTAAAACGGCTGTCTAGGGGCGAATCGGAACTTGTCCTCGAAAAAGAGGAACCAAAGAAATATGAGGTTTGCATCCACAAATGTTGAATGTTATAGATAATTCTATTTCAAATTTTACATTACGCAGTTTTGTGGTATCTTACTATATGAAAAGTACCATTATGGTGACGTAGGTATGATGCTTTAAACGTTGAATGAGTATTTGTAAAGTATGTATGATTGTACACAATTTGTTGTCTTAAAACAAGACATCTATCCTTGCCGTTTGACGAATCGTATATTTAATAGAGAAAATATTGGTTGGAACCTCTGTTCTAGGGTTTTTATCTACAAGACTATGATAAATAAACAACAACAACAACAACAAATTAATAAATTGCCCTCATATGCAAGGTGAGAATACGATTGTTATGTAATACAACCAAAATTTTGTATAAAATACGGCTGGTACTGGTTACCTCAGGAATGCTGGTAAGTTGATTGACCGCCGTGATATAACCCGAACAGTGTTGCAAACGGCATGGAATCAATTCAAACTAACACACGTGATATATTGTTTTCATTCTAGACATTTTCTGTTTGAATTTCATACGCTTTTAGTAATACATGCAAATACAATTTGCAGTATTTTAAAACAACAATAATTAAATTTATTGTGTGTTTAAGTTAAATGACGCTTCTTTATTTATGACGTTAAGTTTGTCATGCTATGTTGTTTTATACTGCTACATGTTTTGTTTACTTTAGCTAACCGAGGTAGAAATACTTCAACGTAATCTCCGAAAGGAAAAGAATCGTAGATTTGCTAAACTGTCTAGAACTCGCAAACGACAGCGCTACGATGATATAACAAAGGTCAGGTAAACATTTCTTACGTTTAATGGCATGTAAAGTCACACTTCTCTCGGTATTGATATTTAAACATGTCTATCAAAGTTGAAATGTGAATACTTATATACACAAATAACGTTACTCAAGAAGTTTTATTTAAATTACATAAACGTACGAGTATACATGGTTATAAAGTTAAATTAATGCACAAACACTTGTCTGGATAAAACATAAAAGTATGATAAAATCTATAAATACGAAAGATGTAGAGGTTTTGCCTTTTTCAGAATTATAATAAGGCTAAACAAACCAATACAGATCTACTATTAGAAAAAGTGCTGCTAGAACGTGAACGTACGAAACTGAAAGAGGAACTGGAAAAGCATCAAGATTGTGGAGTTGAACAGAGGCAAGCAAAGGTTTAGGTAAAATGCAATTGTTTTGGTCTATAACGGCACACTATTGTCACTTTTTGTCTCTACGTTTTGCATGAGGACAACTTTTTGTTCATTCATTTACACGAAGGTCCGAACATATTTAACTATATTTACTCAAATGAACATCAGAAAAAATGTTCATTTTCAGAACTATAAAAAGGCAACAGGAAAAACTACTTTCCTCGGAAAAACCAAAGATTATAGAAAACATACGTACAGCGTATATAGATCAACTGAAGACGCAGAGAAATTCCACTACTTCAAATGGTTGTGTTCATAACATTTCAAAAGGGCATTCTTTTTTATAACCCAAATCCTGTGACAATTGATCTGTTTTCTTTGAAGTAACCTTTCTTTTACTAATGACGTCTTGCAAGACGATATTAAAGATGTTACTGTCGGCAGTTTCAGTGTGGTACAGGTTTTTGGGTCATTTGTTTTTGTTTTCTTTTTGTTTTATTATTGCTTCTTCGTTTATTGTTATTAATCTTTTTATTGTTAATTAAAAATTAATGGATATTGTTATGTTACACAAATACACATACATGCCTCTACCGTCGTTCATTGGCAATTCCGAATAAAAGGCTCACGTATGAAAAATGATGTAAACAAACTAATAATACATGATTGATTTTTTCATCAGTTGAAATGAATTAACTAAGTATGAAATACTTGGTATTTATGACGAAAAACTATTTTGTTGCGTCAGTTGATGTGTTAACAAATAATAGTGCACAGTTTGGCGTAGGAAGACACATTAGGTACATTGTTTAGCTCATAAACAAATAATATGTGTACCGTGTGGCTTATCAACATAATAGTGCATTGTTTTGGCTATAAATAAATAAATAGTGTACAGTTTAGCATATGAACAAATTATAAGTACATGTTTTGGCATATTAACACATAATAAGACAACCGTTTGGCATATAAACAAATAAAATGTGCATTGTGTAGCGTACTAATAAGTACATGTAACAAGGCACCGTTCGGCGTATAAACAAATAATAGGTATACCGTTCCCCCGGTCGGAAACAGAGACTGCACAAAAGTGAAAAAGCTGCTACGGCGACCCACAGAAAACCAAAGATCTACTAAAATGAGAATCAGGGAAAATAACACGGATACATTCTTGAGAAATAAAAGTGACTATTTACTTCCCTTAGACTGCACATAAAAACATAAACAAGTAAATTTATGAGGTAATTAACATGAAAAAATGTTTATATATTCAAAATAAAGTTATATGTCCTATGTTCATGTAGCACTGTTGGATTCCGTTAAGACTGTTTTATTTCTGGATTTTCAGATAGAACTTCAATATATTAATTGTTAATGTTTGTTGAACAAAATGCAACTTGAATATGATTTGTTTTTAAATGCATACATGTACCATTTCTTTTAATATTGTTACCAACCTAAAATAAAGATTTAAGTCGAACTTTTTCAAAATACAGATTTAATTAAACTAAGATAAGGAAAATCCCTCAGAAAGTATAGCCTACATGGGAAAACAGCAGCCTTGGTTTTATTGAAGCTGATCATCAGTAGTAATGAAAGATGCCACACCACTGACACCCCCTAGCGCATCAGCGGAACTCTTTTTTTAAATGTTAACAACATACAATCTATGATCTCTGAGGACCAGAAAAATAAAACTACACAATGTATAAAATACATATTTAAATCGAACTTTTTCAGTACTCGATTACAAATCAGCATAACCATGATTCATCAACCACACTGTATTTTAACTTCAATTAGTAAAAACACATATTCCCCACATATATCTGTTCATGAAGACATTATGGTAATTCGAATTGAATCTGTATTTGGTGGTTCCTGAATGCTCCTGAGACATTATTATCGTCGGTGTGCAATATTTGATTCTGACGAAATGTTAATGTTATGTATATTTTAAAATATATTTAAATGCGACAATGAAACATGGATTTTCGGAATTAAATTTTAACACGGTATCTGTTTTGATATTAAATTGTTGCATTAACAATGATAAACACGACTGAAATACTTCTCATTAAATACCTCCACCACTGTTGTTAGTAGTTTTATGCGTCTTTACCTTTCATTAGTTAAATTATATTTAATGCATCGTCAAACTTAACATTTAAATTTCATCAGCGTTATAATTTTATTATGCGTACACTTGCAACAGGAAACCTTCTATGCTGAATATTTCGCGTTATTGCACTGGTTAATAATAATCAGGCGCGCCTGTCAATTATACGCTGTCAATCGGCCAATGTGGTTCGTCCTCTTATACCAGTGTACGATACATGTAACATCATCTTACTTTTTTAAATGCAAGTATTATACTACTGACTCATATTTATTCACATTGCGATGCACAAATAATTTTTCCACTTTAACTGTGTAACATAAGTCGGACAGACGTTCAAGAAAAAATGCTGCAAACAATAAACCAGTGTTCAGCTATTGTAAACCTCACACTTACCCAACATTTATTGGAAAAGTTAAAGAAAATGACTATGCATTTACGTTACGGAAGTATTTACCTAAAACTAATAACATTCATACACTTCTATTATCCTTTACACTTGATAGTTTCCATACACAAACGTACAAACGTATGTTCGCAATAACCCGGTTTCGATTTCTTGCGTATACCTAAATTTATTATAAATGTAGTGTTAATGTGCTATTGGAATACTACATGTATAAGAACGTCTAGGGAGCTTTTATCTTTTTAAAACCATTAAAAGGTTCTGTTAAAATGTAAAGCAGACGTTGTCAATCCAAATTCTTTGACACACGCAAAGGAATACACTGTAAATACCACACAACAATTATTCCTTGGAATTATCTTATAATCGAACAAAGTGTGTTCCATTTCATGGGCACTTGCATTTAACTTACTTCTGTAAAAAGCATATGTCAAGGTTAAGAAAAAATGTCAATTTGAATAAGCCACCAAAGAACGCATTTTAAATGATAGTATTTTGCCAAGGATATGTTATATTAATCATTGCATCCCAAAACCATGATTGCATAGGATAGTCTGGGAACGTCAGTGTCATTACAAATTACAAGCTTGAGTTGCCCTGCCTAGACTTTACTGTCGAAATTAGACATTTTACTGTTCAATGAATGGGGGAAATTGCACAGAAAGGTGTTGTGGCCACCGAGCTGGAGGCAAATTGATTATATATACCGGACGAGACAATTTATGTTTACATGGTGTCAGAATAAAAATAGTGTAGACCTATGTAGGTCGAGTTTAAGCATGTCAAGGACACCATGACAAGAACGCTCATCAAAAACAACATAAGATGGCACAAGAGACACACAGAACAAAAACTCACTACTAGTATACGGTTGCAACACACACACAGTGTATACGATTTGTATGTAGACTTTTTAATGATTTTTATTTCTTTGATAAACCGCCTTAGTTTAAACAACGTAAAATCTATTTACATAACACTCACATTAATCTAGCATTCTTTAATATATTTTTTTGTATTTTATCTAAGGAATGTCATACGCGGGTTTATATATTTTCGCGTTGTTTCTCTAGACGAGGCAATATTTTATCGTACCTGGTCTTGATTTATTCCTGTATTCTTATTCAAGAAAATGCGTTGTTCATCAGAACGGCCAAAAATGACATAAACACGGTCTCAAGAAAGAAGACAATAGCTAACATTGCTGATTCATGTTGGTTAATCGCAACACAATGTAGGCAACGTTAATTTGTTTATTCGTTGACCTTGTTCAATTAAGTTTTTTAATGCCTGTGTTGTAGATAATAGCATAACAACAAAATAGGTTTCAGTTTAGCGAAAAATAAAATACAACATGATAAATCTGCAACATCTTGCAGAGCAGACAGCGCAAATTGAATAAACATTTACGAAAACATCTTTCAAGACATGACGCATGTGTTGTAGAATGTTATATAGCAATATTTCTTTGGCGTGAATTTAAAGTGTCAGTATATATTATTCGTACTGATATAAATCATCGGCGCAATAATACTGCAAGTCAACTAATGGACAAATGTATGAATATAAATTTGGTACTAAACAAAACGTTTGTGATATTGATGACAAAATAAGTGGATAATGTCTAAATTTGTTAATTGTGACTGAATTGTTGTTTGGTCATGTTACTTGCATTTCAATTTCTGGAAACAAAAATGAAACACTAAATCATTATAAAATATAAATATATCTATTGTTTAAACTGATATAAATTACGTTTATGTTTGAGTGTTTTGAATGTATAGCATTAGGTTTTGCAAACAATTACTTTTCTAGGTAATTGAATACTTTTAATTGCGAAAACGTACATTTCCCATAAAAGTGTGAGTTAAACTCATAGACAAGCGTTTAGGAAAAGCACGTGTATTGGTAATACACAGCCTAATACTCAACCTATGTAATGCATTTCGACATAAATGACTGCATTTATCCATTTGCTTTATTTAGGATGACAAACTATACAATTGATACAGTACGTCCTTTGTAGAAATCGATGCTGTACAAACGCTGTGGAAACGCCGCGTTGACGCTGTAGAGACGATGAGAGGACGTTGTGTGCACGCTGTAACAGGCACATTTGATATTTAGGCATATTTCGCGGCGACCACACCGCGCGCTGACATACTTTCTGAACGCTCTACAAACGCTTTGGCATTACCGTTTGGTGTGGCAGGTGTGTAAGTGTAAATAGTGTACTACTGACTCATAATTACACAATAAGATGGCAATATTTAACCACTTAAACAGTACTGTGGAAAACTTAAAAACGTGCATACAATTCTTTCATTCTTTTAGTGATGTTAGTATAAAAAACCCACACAAGCAACTTATATCCCCAACGGCCCAGTTCTATATCTGATGGCGACATAACGATATGACCATTATAATATTCATGTCTTATGGTTTAAAACAATATTACGTCCAGTAAGTTTTCGTTACAATACCTTTATAATTCTTCTCACAAAGCAGCAAAACAATAAATTAAACAAAAACACAAAACAATCATTCTATTGTATGTTTTAAATCGGACACAATATATTCCATTCCTTTGGCTCTTTGTATATTTTAGTAAAAAAAACTTTGCGATGTAATGTCTGTAATGAACATATATTTGATTTTAACTATTAATTTGTATACGACTTTAACACCGGATTGATTGGTTTATGACAACTTTAGTCGACTCTTCTAAGTTTGCCAGATTGTTTTCTGTGCGTGTTTTTATTATTAAAATAAGAAATAAGCCAGCTACCAAATAACGCATTTCAATTTATAGTATTTTTCCAAAAAGATTCCATTTCATCTTAGAAGCAAGATTACATGGGCTATTCTGGGAGCGTTTGTGTCATTACAAATTACAAGCTTAAATTGCCCTTGCTAGACTTTACAGCCGAAATTAACCATTTTACTATTCAATGAATGGGGAAATTAGACAAAAAATGTTGTGCACACCGTGATTAAGGTAAATTGATTATAAATACCGGACGGGCCAATTAAGGTTAACAGGATGTCAAAATAAAACTAGTGCAGACCATGTAAAAAAGGTCAGGGTTTAACATGTCTAGTGCAGCATGCCAAGATTGCCCTACAAAAGCAACATCAGCTGGCACAAGACACACAAAAAACAAGAAAACCCCACAAGTATACGGACGCAACAAACAAACAGTGTTTATGATTACTATTAATATTGTTTTAAATCATTTATATTTATTTAATAAATGACCTTTTTAACAACAACCGACTAAGTACTGTTGTAACAAACGCAACAACCCTTAACAAAACATTCCCATTCATGTAGCATTCTTAAACTTTATTTATTTTTGTGCATTTTATATTAGAAATGTAATACGCAGTTTTATACTTTTTCGCGTTGCTTTTTTAGACGAGGCAATATTTTCTGGTATCTGGTCTAAATTTGTACTTTTATTAATATTACTCGAGGAATTCGTTGTTTTGTCCAAACGGCCTAGTACAAAAACACGATAAATAACGACACAGTTGCAATAAAGAAGACAAAACTAACATTGTTAATGCTGAATTATGCTGGTTAATCTCAACAAAATGTAGACAAGGTCAATTTGTTTCTTCTTAGGCCTTGTTCAGACAAGTTCTTTGTCAAAATGCCTAGGCTGTAAATAATAGCATAACAACAAAAGAGGCTGCATGTTTCAGTGCATAATAAAATGCAACACGCTAGATTTGCACCATAATGGCGAAGCGGACATCGCAAATCGAATAAAAATTTACGAACGCATCATTTTCATCATCTTTCATGACATGGCGCATGTGTTTCTTTAATGTTAAAGCAATGTTTCTTTGCCGTGATTTCAAAGTGTCAGTATAACTTGTTCGTATTGCTATAAATCATTGGCGCAATAATACTGCAGTCAACTAATGGACACATGTCTAAATATAAATTTGGCACTAAACAAAACGTTTGTGATATTGATGACAAAATAAATGGATACTGTCTGAATGCGTTTATTGCGACTGAATGGTAGTTTGGTCGTGTTACTTGCATTTCAATTGCTTGAAACAGAAATGAAACACTAAATAGTAATGGAATATACATGTATCTATTGATTACACTGATATAAATGTACGGTTATGAGTGTTTTGAATGTATAGCATTAGGTTTTGCAAACAATTACTTGTCTAGGTTATTGAATACTATCTATTGCGAAAACGTGTATTTCCCAAAAAAGTGTGCGTTAAACTCATAGACAAGCGTTTAGGAAAAACACGTGTATTGGTAATACACAGCCTAATACTTAACCTATACATGTAATGCATTTCGACATTAACAAAAATGACAGCAGTTTATCCATTTGCTTTATTTAGGAGGACAAAACATACAATTGATACAGTATGTCCTTTGTAGAAATGGGCTACAATTTTGTCTGTTACCAGAATTTGTAACGTTAATGGTCATTTTGCCTGATAAATATAACCCTATGGTAACACAATGGTAGCCATGCAAGGTATAAGAACTTCTGACGACATATTGAACACAGTAACAAGGGCCATTAGTAGGAGAAATTGCTTTTTCTTATCACTTAGATCACGTTATGAGCCTTGATGATGCTTTGTCTAACACTAAACATTTTCGTCGTATCACCAGCTTCTGTAAAAACATATAATGGAAAGTTATATTGTTGTACAACATACTTTTAATTGACAAAGCCGTGTTTTTGTAAATCAGGAACATATGCCAAAATAATTGTTAGTTGCATAAGGATATTATTAGGTTTAATTTGTGGATATCGAACATTCTTAAGCAATCCTTCGTAGAGTGAATTCTCACAAATTCAATTACTTGGCTAATAGGTAATTTCGGAAAACATTACGGCAACGAGTAACAGAATTACATCGAGACGCAGTTGTCAATACATATTAATATAATGAAAGCCTCATTAATGTTCTAGAAATACTTCTCTATATTTTTGGTGAAAACACTTCTTTAGAGCCTTTTGGCTTATAACATTTTTTTGACTAATTTACACGCAAACCTCTCCTTTTGTCAGAGAAATTGCTATTTGGCACTTGATTGTGATGTAATAGGAAGCTCTTATCAAAATATAAGACAGTTTTTCATAAGACGCAAGCAGTTTTACCATTTTTGTGCGTGTAAGTACATGTACACACGAGCAATATGATTCCCTCTTAAGGTCAACGGTAAATAAGTTTACCCTTGACAGAAAAGCACTTCAAGAAGCCAGCATATGTGCCAAACCCATATGACATGTTTTAAAGACGTAGTCAAATTGGATGCTGTATCATTCAGACAGAACTTTTGAATCACATGTATTAATAAAACATATTTCCGGGATTTCTGATATGATATGATATGTTCAGCTTAGAAAAGGAGTTCCTAAAATGTCATATCAAACATGTAATACCACACTTACCATAGTTATAGAGTTGTTTTGCTTAAAAGAAACATTGACTCTGTATTACCGTTTCGTTATTTTTAAGTTGTTATCCCGATATAAGGTTTTAGTTGAACTATTTTAGTACTCGAGTACAAACCAGCATAATCATAAACAATCAAATACACTGTATTTTAACTTCATTTACTTGAAGTTACGAGAACAAATCCCCACAGATCTGTTCATGAGGGTATATTATGGTAATTCGTATTGAATTAAGTACCTTTGGTTTTTGAAAGCTTCTGAAATCTCTATAGTATATTGTGCCGTCTCTGTTCCATATTTGATAATGACGAAATGTAAATGGTATGTATAATTCAAAATACATTAGATACGGTAGATTAGATGAGATATTTCAACATTAATTTTCGACATGATCTTTTAACACACCACAGCTACTTTTTTGCTAATATAAATTTCTGCCGGTAAATATACTTTTCATTTAATAGGCCCTCCAGTTTTAGTAGTTTTATGGGT
>Ga0224511_10001543_pt1 | contig 14110 bp, 7 predicted proteins | sample SF_May12_sed_USG_2_FD_169988 | JGI IMG/M metagenome (GOLD analysis project Ga0224511, IMG submission 169988) | Sediment microbial communities from San Francisco Bay, California, United States - SF_May12_sed_USGS_8_1 | ecosystem: Environmental > Aquatic > Marine > Sediment | place: USA...
GTTTCGCCCCCCCCCCCCCCCGGCTTTTGCATAAATCTTGTGCCGGGTCCGTCTTAGATAGAAAAACCTCCTACTCGTTAGATATCATATACATATTGAAGTTTAAATGATCATGATGACAGTTGGGTAACTGTCCATTTATGTCCATGTCTGCTTAAGCCGTCCCATTAAATCACCAGTGAGCACAAACCATTAGCGTTTGTAGTTCTTTAAACCACCACTGTTCACACAAGTAAAAGTTATTGCTTTTCAAAAATAAATTAAGGCGGCATTGTTATCTGTAAAACTAACACTTTAAAGCTTATTTCCAACAGCATTTCCCTCCAGTTTGTAATCTGCTGTTTTCAATAAATGTATGCTAGTTTTTGCAACACAACCAAGTACACGAACTAATGCAATACATGGATAACTCCGCAGGTGTGGGTAACAAGACTGACCCGACGGAGTTGCTGGCTATAGCTTCCAAACCCACATCAGACTTCGCCATCTCCGTGAACAGCTATAACGCACTGGATAAGATCAAGGAAAAACTGGCGTTCAAAGCTTGCAAAGGTCGGGGTTTTATATGTCGGTATTATGCAATGTTCTCGTGTAACATTTTTTTATGGTAAGCCTATGTAAAACATGTAATACAATGCTACCATAGTGTATATAAATTTAGGTAAGACTGTTTTGCCTATATAGTTTTGTTTTTATCAGTAAATTATCTACCAAATGACAATACATTAACATTGAATTGTTATAGTATGGTTAAATAACCTTTGTCTAAGGAAACATTATGTATAATTTACATGTTTGCATTTTTACAGTTATTTTATTATTTCCGATTTTATCAATTACCTTCCAAATGTTTTTTATATTTGAAGTGTAAAATGTAATAACTATTTGTATTACATGTACCGTTAACATAACTGCATTCGTTTTCAGTGCCGGGCGACGAGCCAAGTAAGTTAAACATTTCAGTTATGATTTTTGAGGAATGTTATGCCAGAAATATTTTAAACGTATGTAGTAGCGTTACGGTCATGCTTGTTGACGGGAAAACATAACTGCGCCATACATTACACGTAAAAAATAAAATCCTACATACTACATTATAAACATATTTTATGATTGTTTTACAATCACATTTTTAGTCAGAAATGTTTCGAACGCATTCACGCATGCACCGTAATTTTTGTATTAGTCTAATATAATATTTGAATTAACGAGAATAAAAATGACAGGAGCATGTTTAACAATCTTGCAATTTAAAATGATTTTATGTGTAATACATTTTAGTTTGGTAAAATTTAGTAAGAGTAGTTTAAAAGCATTTTTGTCCATTTAACAACAATTGTGGTCACGATCATCAAAGGATTAAAAATAGTGTGTTCATTTCATCACTGACCTAAAAACTAAGTCCCAGAATGTCAATATACACGTATTTAGTTCATTTCTGAGCCGTCGCGGGCAAATTGAAAGTGGCGCGGTCAAAATGAGTCAAACGGCCTATTTTAGAGCGGTGGGGTGGATGAGGAATATTTTAAAACCTAGATATTTGTAGACGCATTTAACGCTTTTCCGGAACATATTTTCACCTTTGTATATAGAAATATTAACCTATTTAGAAAGCAAGTTTGCAGATGTCATCAAATAAACATCATAATTTGTACCCTTTATTTGTACTTGTATTTGCCCCCTTCTACATCATTGTGTAGTCATATTTTTCTGGTCCTCAGGAACCATGGAGTGTACATGTATGTTGTTTACATTTGAAAATGGAGTTCTGCTCATGCGCTAGGGGGCGTCAGCGGTGTGGCATCATTCAGTACTACTGATGAACAGCTTCAATAAAACCGAGGCTGCTGTTTTCTCGTGCAGGCTATGCTTCCTGAGGGCTTTCCCTTTCATCAGTTTAATACAATTCTAAATTATATTGTTTATTCTTATATTTTATGAGATCATTATTTATAGAATCATATTATATAAGAATTTAATTAATGAAAAATCAAATATTTCATTTTGTCACATTTTTTATTTGAATAATGAATTTGCACGTGCAAATCAATTAAATGCATGTACATAGCCGTTCATAAAGACAAGCATGATGTTAGATTTTAAAAAGTTAAACATATGAAGCTTGTATCTAATACCATTTTTTGGGATATTCGAATTTAAAAAGTGTTGCAGGCGGTTCAGTGGAACAGTGGAACGCCCCAAAATTGCCATGACGTGGTTCTATAGACACACAAAACTTTGTTACGACCTGCTTTAGGTCATGTTTGTTAGGGGGTGGGGTAGGTGCGCCTATTTTTCGACACAATCGGGCATTCCCATTCGAACAAGATACTGGAGCGCCCACCACGCATGGCAAACCAGGTTCTTCAATGTGCCTAATGTATTGCACTGATACACGAGAGCAGATTTCCAGGGAAGAACCGGTACATATTTCATTAGAAACTATATGTCTAGTTACTGAGTACATTAGTGTGTTAAATTATTTTTTTACACATGGTATATTCAAAGCAATTGGAAAAGCCAACAAAATGCAACATTTAACAATTTCGTTCAAATACACGAGTGTGCCTCCGTGCTTACAACATCTGGATAGACCAGGACAATGGTTCTACACGAGTGTGTCTCCGTGCTTACTACAACTGGATAGACCAGGACAGAGGTTCTACACGAGTGTGCCTCCGTGCTTACAACATCTGGATAGACCAGGACAGAGGTTCTACACGAGTGTGTCTCCGTGCTTACTACAACTGGATAGTGCAGGACAGAGGTTCTACACGAGTGTGCCTCCGTGCTTACTACAACTGGATAGACCAGGACAATGGTTCTACACGAGTGTGTCTCCGTGCTTACAACATCTGGATAGACCAGGACAGAGGTTCTACACGAGTGTGTCTCCGTGCTTACTACAACTCGCAATAGGGACATCCTGCTCTTCCCTGGTCCAAATCTCTTTCCGGGCTGTCCTCCCATCTGTCATGATTTACCGGTAGCAGGTGAGTGCTTGTTTACAGTTTTAACAGATGCGCGAGTTTGCGGAAAACACACTTACCGGTAAGCGATTTTGGAAGCTTAAACAAATAATATTACATTCAAACTATAGCAAACATTTATTTAGTATAGCGGAACCCAGATTTTCTAAAGACTTTTTATATGTATAGAAACATTCATACTTTAAGGTTACCGTTTGGCTTACATAAACCATTAAACCATAATTAATAAATATGATATTCAATAATGTAAGGTGTTTAAAAGTATCATGCACAAAATGAAAAAAAAACTAATATTTACACAACCCTAATATTTAATCCAAATTATTAATTATATATAGACAGAGCCATTTGTATTTTCATTCAGTGGCGCGTAATATAACTAATTTAATACAATAAGTTATTTTGTGTATACAATTAACACAACTTTTACAGTATCAGTTATATATATAGATACCAAATATTAAAGTAGAAAATGTTCGATTAATAAAACAACATGAACTCCAGATAAACTATCATGTTAAAAGTTTTGTGGTGGATTCATTCGGCGTATACATGTTTTGGATCTTTTGGGTAGCCGTTACAGTAACGAAGTTATGCCTTTCACATAAACTACTTTACATAAAACATATAATAAAGAATATCAAAGCCAATGACAGTTATTTAAATTCTTAACATACTTTAGTAAAAAGCCAGTTTCATAAAGTGTCATTGATTTTATGGTGCACTAGCTTGGTGAAAACACTACTTTGCTTCGTCAACATCCAAGTGCTTTTTAATTAAAATGTAACAATTTTGCCCGATTCACATAACCTTGTTCAGTGTCTACAGATGGACCAAAACAGTAATATGTTTTAATTATGACATTTGACATAAAATGAAATAAATTACACGCGTTTTACATTAAGAAGGGATACTGTCCTTCGTGTTGACAGAAATAAAAATAGGATGATTTATGCATTCCACGCGGAATTAAGTCATTATCAGAACTTCCACTTTATAACACGAGTTCCAAGTGCCGACTAGCAACTATAATTGAGCCAGTATAGTATAATGTATAAACATTCCTTAATTACTACCGTCTATTTCTTTTAATCACTATCATTAGCACAGTAAGATTATGCTATTTACATTTAACGAAAGTTGCATAAAAGTATCCAAAAACAAAAATAAATGTATACGAATTTTTCGCAAGGATCATATAATTAGTAATAATGTCACAATGTACGGAGAATCCTATTATGTGTATTTTTATCCTACGAAACATTCGCCATTAAATAATAAAAAATGTCTTAAAACTAACCATCGACGACATATTATAATGAATAATATTTCTCAGAAAGGAAACTGACAAAAGCATTTTGTTATGTTTTGCTAATTATACAACTGCAAACGGAATTTGTGCACTCGCCTTCTGTTTTGTCACGGAAGGAGAAACATGTTGTGTTTTGGTATATTTGCAAATTATACCAATGTTTTTTGTGTGTAAAAAGTTAAACACGATAAGGTGCAGCACATGCAATGTTCTTTCTTGCATATGTGATTAGGATTTCCGCACCATCTTCCATGTAAGACAGGTCTCGTGCGATGACGTCACGTGTCCCTTACACTACCTTTGTACGAAATTGCATTTATTTTGCTGAGTTTTGGTCAAACAGTAGGGGTTTTGTTATAATCGTTTAACATGCAATTATACAGCAACCAACATAACGGACAGCTGTCAATTTTAACTATATGACATAAATGATTCTAAACTATAGACCGTGAGAAAATCCCGTCGTCTTGAGTGCGATGACATCGAATCCGGACACAAGGACATCATTTTAACTTATCTGAAAAACAAATGTTACCTTTTCAATGCCGATGTTTACTGAAGATGATTTGTAATAATTTCACATATTTGTTTGTATAAATCACAATAAAACATTTTCTGGATGAAAATGTATGAAGCTTGTCGAGTTCTCATTTGGTACGAACTTCAATAGGTACGCGTATTTATCCATCGTGTTATGCAATTTTCAGACAGATTATCCTGTGTTTAAACGAAAAGCGGCGTGCCCAATCAATTTATATTTTACATGTTCTAAAGATTGTCACGAACTCTTGATTAAATATCCGCAATTTATGGAATCACGTCGTTTCGAACGTCAGACGATTTTATTGTAGTACACAATGGCCCATAGCCGTGACGTCACGATGTTGTTGAATGAAATATCGTTACACTCTGGGTTTACTATAAAAATAGATCGCGCTTATTTATTGTTTTCGGCACCATAGAATAAAATTAAATAATGCAAGAAAAGTAGCATGTGTTCCTGGTGTGGATGTGAAACTCCATTCCGAGGGCGTAGTGCAGCAAAGGCGGTTCGAGGTTTCATCCCGAGGGCGTGGTGCAACATAGTCCTCGTCACCGCCTTGCTGCACTACGCATTCGGGATGAATTTTCCCATCGACGCCATGAAAGAAACCTTTATTCTTGCATATTGGACAAGGATTTCTGGTGCGGGAACACTCCCCATGTAAGACAGGTCACGTTCGATTTTCCTTGCACTACCTTTAATGAAGATATTGCCTATTTCTGACCGTAAATAGTTAAAATATTATTAAATAAAAAAAGTTATTTTTATTAAACCATTAGTTATGCATTACTCAAAACATCTGACAGTTGTCAATTTCAACCACATGCTATAAATAAATGGAAGTTTCTTAACTACCGACCGTGGTAAAAACCCCGTCGTCAAGTGCGCTGACCTAAAACCTGGACACATATATATCAGTCTCAACTCTCTGAATGCGAAATCTTCATTTGTGTGTAATTACTAAAAAAGTAAACACTTTGTTTGCAATGTATTAGCTATCAAATGTAATTCATTTCTTGTGTTGGTGCTCCTGTTATAATGACCCTGTACAACGCAAATTTCGAAGTCCTTAAACCGTGCAGTCGAACTATTTTTAGAACATATCATTACGATTATGCTGTTAATGCATCGTGCTTTGAAAGGGCTTCCAGCAATGCTATACATTGCTATACATTAAATAGCTGACATATTCCATGTACAATCGCACGCATGATTTGCAGCTACTTGCATAATACAGCTATGGTGTACATGTGTAGAGTTGAGGCATACTTAACCTGACACGAGTAAATATGCAAACCAAGCTGACTTAATTAGCATCTAATTTAATGTCATCAAATGCCATACAAAATAATTGCATAAACAATACGACGATTAGGAAATTAACCAACTCAATTAACATTTTAATTCTAGAGATAACTACATGTACATATAAGGCTATGATAAAAACAGACCCAAAATTGCTGACACAGGGTTTTTACATTGTTTTGGTAATTTAAAAAATCCTAATTAATATATGTTAATGGCAAAGTACTGACTTACTTGTTCAAATATTATATTGACATTTTTCGTGCGACAAAACTCCACCTACATGCAACAAAGGGTATATAACGTCCATGCATAGAAACGCCCTTGCATTTTCTTGTCAAACAGGTTACCAAAAGCCTGTGGGTATTGTAAGAGATGAATGGAATACGTTTTGCAGGCTTCGTTGTGGTACGTGATACAAACATAAATAATAGTTTGTTTTAAATTTGTATTGATCTGAAGTCACAATAACATTTTGTTTCAGTAGTTTTTGCTTTTTATGCAAGCAGGTGTCTTATTTTATATTTATGTGTGTTGTATTTTAATAAAGTTACTATCATTTTTCTTTGCAGCTGGCATGCCTCTTCTGCAGTAGAGGTATAAGATTTTATTTTGTATCGATTTTTGTGGTTTAATGTTTGAACACATTTATATAAATATATATCATGTTTTTGTAAGCACAGCATGATGAAGTTGTTTTGATCTTTGTAGTGTTTAAGTTAGTTTAGCTACGATAACTAGTGCTTTCGGCAGTCAGTCCAAAACTATATAGAATCTATTTTCATTTTGTCGCTGAAATAGGTCATCTTTTATAAATACGTGGTACGATCCAAAATAACGTGGACTTTGGCTATTAAACTCACTTTTATTAACGTATCGTCTTAAGTTTTATATTAAACAAAATCGGAAAATGACTTTGACACATTAATTATATCTTTTTTAAAATAATACTTTAATGGTTATGTTACATTTGCATACATAAAATCATGGTTACGCATATCCGGCGCACGGCGTCAATATTGATAATTATTGCATATTCAAATAACATTTTATGACATAGAATATAACTGAAACATTATAAATATTCCATAGGTTCCGTCTTTATAACAACTTGTGTAATTATTAACATATATATTTAGATGATAAAAACTTGTGATGATCAAGGTTAAACACATCTAGTTCTCTGAGAAATAACTGCTAATAAATAACTTGATGAGGTCACTTGTCACTTAAAATAGTAATTTGTTCATTCTTGGCCTAAAATATTTATTTTAGTAGATTTTGCTTGTGAAATATTAGAAAACATCTATAAAATTATTACCGAGTCATGTATACTTACTCATTATTGTATGTGTTATAATGTAGATGTGTAGCTTATGCATAAGAAATAACAATGCAATAAACTTGAAATATAATGAAAGTTATTGTTAAACAAATTGCACACTAGATCACCGTTTGTAGTGTACATGCACACAATACATAATTGATACAAATGTCAAACCGCTATTCAATTAGTACATAGTAGACCCTAATTGATGATTTGATTTATTTAAATTGTAAATTTAATGTACAAATATAACATATTTCTACATCTTAACATGGCGAAAAATTGTCAAAGTCCACTACATGCATTTGATGTTATTTCGTGCGCCATGGCGATTTTCTTGTGCTAATTTAAACTTAAATATCACAAGTGCTTTTTCATTAACTTCTACACTGTTTTGACACACTACCTTTAATTAAAAAGGGTTGCTTCCGATAAAGCTACATACCTTTATGAGGCTACATATCTTTTCATCTGAACACTAAAATAGGTGTATTTATAGCAAACGCCTAAATGATTAAAACATATTTAATCGGTATGCCTGTGTTTTTCTTATTCCATTTACTCAGCAGGGTATGTGGACGCCGAGGAAATGTGTACCACGCCCTTGGATATCGCCTTTGTTATCGATGTGTCGCGAAGCATATGGGAGGTACATTTTAAAATGCAGGTAGGTCTTAAAACACAAACAATAGTTTTATCTGAATGTCTGTTACGTCTTGGTGTTATACGTGTTTTGTGTTGTTCTGTGTGTTTGTTTTTGTACAGACCATTTTGTCACGGTTCCCTTAAACTTGACACATCTACATTGTTTACAATATTCCTTCTTTGAACATCTCTTCAATTTATATTAGGTTAGTCCTACTGTTTAGATCTCTAATTAAAAGTCCGTTGAGCAACATACTGCATTTATAAATATCTGTAAGGTTCTTCTATAAAGAATTATGTGATCACTTAATTTAACAGATCCTCTTTATGTTGAGGACACAAACAGTAGAACGCTATGTATGTTATCCTCTTTTAAATTATAAAATCATTGGTATTATGCGCTCTATAAATAGTTCACGAGTTTTCAAATTTAATCTAGAAATGACCATTTTCTATATGTATTAGGTATAACTCTTTGTGCATGGAAATAAAGCACTTATTTAAACCTTCCTTATCTCAACAAAACACCTATATACTTTTATGTTGTTTTTGCAATGCGGCATTCGTAAAAACTTTTTATTCACATTCTTATATACGTTCTTGCAACTACTCTTACTCCCAGATCGAGTTTGTGAAACAATTGGTCAAGCAGTTTGACGTCAGCGAATCTGGCACACACGTTGCTGCCATGACTTTCAGCGACAGAGTCACTCCAAAGTTTGGATTCAGACATGGCACGGACATAAACAACGTACTTGGATGGGTAATATCAATCACCATTTTGATGTGTTTTTAAATCGCTTCATACAACGTACACGCTGGTGGAATGCAAACAAAACAATTCACCTCGTACATCTAAGTTTGTGTTGTTTTTGTTTAGAAATACATTATTTTGATTGATTTTGGATTTACTCGATTGAGCACTGTTCGTGTCATATAAAGGCCACCAGTTTACCTACTCACACATTTCCGTGGGCTCTTAGCCAACATAAGTGTAGCCAGCAACGAGCGCAATTACTCGTGTCTGTCACTTACAACTGCTCTTCTGGAGATAGAGGCTGAAGGCGAGTGCGCCTATAATCTCGTGACATACGAGAGTTCATGATAAATGCATGGAGTTTGCTTATAGTAAAGGCGATAGACAATTAATAGTGTTTAAAGGACTATTTTGCTTTTTCCAAACATATGATAAAAACAACATGTACATTTTTTTAAATATACAAAAGTTATGATTATTTTAAGATGGAATATAAACACGATGCGGAGCACGACGTCGCACAAAACGACATTTTTTATGTCAATACGGGGTGTTTGTCTCTAAAGATATGTTTGAAAGCAACATTTAAGACTTTGCCTTATATATAAAAAATAAGAACAATTATCTTTGAAATTATAATTTGTAAAATTGATTTGGCATTTGCATAACGTCGCTGACGTCAGTTTTTCACTATTGCCTTCATTAAAATTTTATTTATTATAAAAACAAATAGTTTTAGTAAGAGCTTTACCGAACATTAATCGTTCTAGATGTTTACAATGATAATGTGTTTTAAATATCAAAGTGCTCCGGTAATTGTTTCCATGGTAACAAAATGACCACTTCTAAGTGGCAAGAAGTAAATAACCAAATAGCAACCAAAGTCCATGATTTTATCATACAACCCTCGTAATATTCACTGAAGTATCTTCTCTTGAACTGCTAATGGGATATATATGTTCAATTTGGACGAAACTATATTTTGAGACAAAAAAAAAGACTTTGTACATAACTGACGTTATTTTGTTTTTATGCAAAATATAGTATTTATCAACGTGAAAACTTGTATTTAAATACAGATATCCATGATAAAGCACGATTTTGGTTACCATACCTTGACGGACAAAGCTTTTGACGCCGTGCCAAGTCTGTTTGCCAGCAGTAGAAATGGCGTTCCAAAGGTCGTTGTCCTGCTTACAGACGGTAATAGTACGTACTACGAAAGAACTATAAAGGCAGCGGAAAACGTGAAGGCAAACGATATAAAAATAATTGCAGTTGGAATCGGAAACAAGGTACACCTATTTGAAAGTTAGTAATTTTTTTTTCATGGGGTGTGGGGTGTATAGAAACATGTTTGACATGTTTACATCATTGTTTAGTTATATTTGCCTGGTCAATAAATGCTTTTTATTTTATGCAATGCACAAGGACGACTTGATAAAAATCATGTTTTTTACAGACCAACGTGGCCGAATTGAAAGAGGTGGCATCTGTACCGTGGGACAAGAATTACTTTGAAGTTGAAAGTTTTGAAGATCTGAAGTCAGTTCAATTGCCACACCTAATCAGCAGCCAAGTGTGTGAGAGTAAGTTTGTGCATCTTGCCGACTTAATTCAAACACATAGCGTTTACACTTATTACAAGCATTTGAAGCCGAAAATGGTTCAATGTTTTAAGGTACGAAATAACTATAGATGACAACATCGTTTCATAAATAATTAGGAATACATCTGTCTATGTGCGGCAGCATTCCTGGACTCTGGCCTCAGTTACCTTTGCCGGTATATCGAATACAGTATCATTGAATATACGTATATCGGCACGTTTTGTTATTTAATGGGACAAACATTATGGTACAAACCTTAAGTAAATGACATTGCATTATACTATGTCATGGGGTTATACTTTCCACGGAATTTAAGAATGCCCATGTTATGTGTCAGTCTGCAATTAAAACTCCATTGATACTTTTTATTATACATTATCTCGATGTGTGTCGACCCGTATGTGTTGATACTGTTTAAGCGCAAGGTATACACATTCTATTAAAGTATATGTCACACAAGAGGAATTAGTTTATGTTGTATCTTGGCCACAATGACACGGGTTAAATATAAAGCTTTGTATTCCTATGACTTTCAACTTTATTTTCATACATTTTAACATAACACATATGTCCAGTCTGCAAATTAGTCTATAAGCCAAAATCCCGAGTCGAGTAAAAGGCCGGTCGGTCGATTAGAATTGTATGCAAGGTAGCCCGACCGGTCTATTTAAAATTTGAAGTAAAATTTGAAATAAAGAAACAAATTAACATAAAAACTGATTGTTGAGTTATGTGTTCGTAAGACAACACAAACAAGCAACTCATTTCCAATATGATTTGTATGAACTATGACAACAACAAAAAGTTTGGGCTATTACAATTTCATTCGGACTAAGGACATTTTTATTTAAATAGCCCGAAGGGCTACAGTCGAAAAATAATTAACGCGCAGACTGCATATGTCCATTCTTATTTAGGTTTATACATAAAAACATTTTTAAAAGTAGTGATATTTAGCTTGAATCAAAAAGCGGGTAGCTTTAAACGTCGAAAACCAAGCTGACTATAATGTTACCAAACATCAGCCTAATTAACCATCAATAAGCTGGTTTATGTTATTTTTTCAGAACACTCAAAGGATCGACCTGACGAGAGTAAGTGTAGTTGCATAGTCCTTTTGTAGAAATTATTGTCTTGCAATCACTATGCAAAACAATATTGAAAAAAAAATACACTTTAAAAGAGTTGCTCGACTATGCATTTAGTTAAATACTACAAGGCTTTGTTTGTTAAGTTTATATTTATGTCAAAATATACATGTATGTAAAGTATATACCAACCCCATATACATTATAAATCAAGCATGTCAAGGCAAGGAGGCGGACATTGTGTTTGTGGTTGACTGCTCCTCAAGTATCCAGCCCGAACCCTTTAAGCAACAGCTACAATTCATCTCAGACGTCGTGAGCCATTTTGACGTCCAGTCAGGAAAAACACAGGTATCAGAACATTCTTATTAAACGCAGTGTTAAAATGAAGGTCTTTAGATACTTGCTCTACAACCGTTAACTTTCATACTTAGCTTATATTTTTCCATCAAGTCAGACATATTTTAAAAGCACGCATATCATATAAATGCTTGTAGCTTTAGGAGGCCATCCTACAAAAGGGGTTTCCTGTGGGAAAACTGTTAAACGAGTGATCTTAACATGCACTCGTATAACCATGAATATCAAGCTAATAAAAACACACATTTATACTTCTACATCGTGCATATATATTAACTTTGTCTGGAAATATCGTGAATATACGATATTATTAAATATGATGGTCAGGTCTATAAACCATATGTACGTAAGCCGTGACAGTTATTTAATTCATGCACCCAATTTTTGCAATACAATGCGCGTTTTAGTTAATACATATGCATATAAAATGTCAAAAATCAATAGTTTGTCTAAAAAAAGAAAAGGTTAAAAAGTAGGACGTAAACAAAAGTCTTTTTAGCTCACCCGATCACAGAATGCTCAGGGTGAGCTATTGTGACCGGCCTTTGTCCGTCGTCGTCCGTCGTTCCTCGTCCGTCAACTTTTTTACTTAAACATCTTCTCCTCTGAAACCGCTCATTGGATTTTGACCAATCTTTACAGGAATGATCCCTAGGTGTTCCTCTACCAAGTTGTTCAAATCGTTTTAGTTGGTTGCATAAGTAGGTCACGGGGTCAAAAAATAGGTTTTCAAAATGCATTTTTCAAAAATCTTCTTGTCTGAAACTACAAGGCCCAGAGCTTTCATATTTGGTATACAACATCATCTAGAGGTTGTTCAAATTATGCCCCATCTTCTCTTGAACTGCTAATGTGAATTTGACCAAACTCAACAGGATTGGGGTCAAAAATAGGTTTTTAAAATGCAATTTTCAAAAATCGTCTTGTCTGAAAGTACAAGGCCCAGAGTTTTCATATCTGATGACCTCTACCAATATTTAATGGACAACATTAGTGGTCCTCTGTAAATGGCTCCACTGTGACCTTTGACCTTTTCCTCAGGTGAGCGACCTAGGGCCCTTTGGGTTCTCTTGTTTGACAAGCTATTGATGCTTAACTTATAAAACTCTAAGATTACCCCCGTTGGTGCATGGAGTTTAATACGGCTAAGTGTGATAGGTATGTTCCTACTAAATTTTGAGTTCTGCATGCCCGCTTGAATTCAATTGTTTTGGCTATTCAATGGTTAATACGAGCGTATTAACAAATAATTGTATGTTTTATTACTAAGGAATGGTACTATCGAGGTAACATAACAATATTTTACTTATTGCATTTCAATATTATTGCTTGATTTTGAACATGACAAATTGACTATTTAGGGCTGCTGTGGGTATTAAGCTTTGTATCTTCTCCATAAATTATGCTTAAAAGTGTTATAAATTTGGCAGTTTGAACGATATAAAAATTGTTTACATTCCAAATCTAGTAATGTGTAATGCATTGTAAAGGTCGGTTTGATCGCGTTCAGCAAGGATGCGAAGGTAGAGTTTTACCTGAACTCATACAGGGACCAATATTCACTGTCAGCTGCCATCAGAAACGTCGGCTACATGGGCAAGATCACCAACACGCACCTGGCGCTTAATGTACGTCATACCAGTTCCTTATTACATGCTAGTCCTAGTCATTACATCAGTAAATGGAAATATCTGCACTTTTGTTAAATATTTGACATGCTTGTAATATTCATATGTTAACTTTATGAAGGACATATTGTATATGGGTCGTTTGCTTAATATGCTACCTTCTTAAAATAAAAATATGCTGATGCTGATGATGCTGATTATTATTATTATTATAATAATTACTATTAATAATAATATTTTTTTTTTATTATTATTAATATTATTATTATAGTCAAGTCGTTTAGGTACTTATAAATTTACTAAAAATACATAATAGTTACCACTAATGGCTATACATAATATTGCAGATAACGGTATAACTATGTAGATAAAGCATGTAAGCATGAAAATATTACGTTATTTTGGCTTAGTATGTACCATACATGTCAATCTGTAGCTGTTGCTGAACGAGGTCATGACACAGGCGAACGGCGCGCGGCCCCAGACGGCGGCACGCATTGCTGTCGTGATCACTGACGGACATTCACGGCGACCAGACCTTACT
>Ga0224511_10001544_pt1 | contig 14109 bp, 12 predicted proteins | sample SF_May12_sed_USG_2_FD_169988 | JGI IMG/M metagenome (GOLD analysis project Ga0224511, IMG submission 169988) | Sediment microbial communities from San Francisco Bay, California, United States - SF_May12_sed_USGS_8_1 | ecosystem: Environmental > Aquatic > Marine > Sediment | place: USA...
GCCTTTTGGATTTTTTCTATATCGGATTTACTCTTTGTCACTAAGTAGGCAATGCCAAACTGGCGATGCAGAAGCGACCACTGGCATTATGTTGCTTTTATAAAAAGTCAGAAGACCTTCATTGTCCAATTGTCTCATTAAAAACAGTTTACTGTTACATTTTGCTGAAATCGTATCTACATGCTTATTAAAGCTTAGTGTGCTGTCTACAGTCACACCTAGGAACTTGGCTGTGTTTGATGGACTTACCTGCTGAACAGCCATGTCAGATAGCTTTTTCTCGGATAGGGCAACATTAAGGATGGTCGGTTTGCTCTGGTTCAGGAGCATATTGTTATTAATCGACCACATATTCACCTGCTCAATGACCTCACCTATGTTAGTGTTATTAGTAGTTTTTATTGCTTTGTACACAGCGGTGTCATCGGCATACTGGATTTACATATTATTATATTATCCACATTATATAATACATTATTTTTATTTTTTATTTTTATGATTACATCAGGTAGCAAATTGACTCATAGTTACATAATGTATTGCCTGCTTTTTATGACAGCAGATGTTAGTGGCTATAAATTACCACATGTATGATGTGAACGTTGAGGTTATCTCTTATTCCCTTCCAATACCACCCAGTACAGCAACCAATGTATCTGTCAACTGGTTTTTACAAAGTTCGATCTGTTTAAATGGTAAGGGTAAACAGCTGCAATCCTGTCTATAACTGTGTTGTTGGATGGGATGTGGGTTCATCTACGGGCAACATTGGTTTTGTTTGTTCCGGACTCACTTGACCCTCTTGCTAGTTGGTGGTGGGCAGTGTATCCAAACATGACCACACATATAAAGCATTATACTACTAAATAAATCCATGGGATAGATATACATGTTGATGACTTTTGTAGCTTGTTACCAAAATGTCTGGCAACATTGACCTCAGCAAGACAATCAAGCATGCACCAAGTCCAAAGAAGGGTTTTCGGGGTAGAGGGCCGAACCTGAACCTGAAGGTAGAGCAACCCAAACCAGATTTCCAGCGACTAGAGAGTCATTCTCCAAGCATGTGAGTATCTCTATATTTTATAGTTCTGCGAGAGCAGTTGGCATCCCATTTAGTGGACCTTCTAAGAGCTATTCTGGAGCGGTTGGAGCTGGGAATCATGTAAAGTGCTCATACCCAGAGATACAAATTCCAATGAGTTATAAAATCTTTCTGCTGTAATGCTGGAATGGTGGCCATCTGACCTCTGCGGTATATAGGAGATTACTGTTGAGGCTGGCATTTCACAAACAATGCATTTTACTTTCTAAATTGAATATCAAATCACGCCTACGCGAAATTCACTGGTCATTCAGTTCGAATTACCGCGCAACAAATTATGTTTTTGTATACTTTAACTACGGCAGTGCACAGGCTCGTTACCATTTCTCAACCAGGATAAGTCACCACGGGGCCACATCCGATCGTAACACCGCGCTGACTTTAATCATCATGAGATTATCTTTCTGGTTACTGGGATGGAGAGTCGGATGTGTGCCAGGTTCCACCCGGTGCCTTTACAGGATATATGTAACCAATTACTGAGCTGGTTTCCTGTTCTATTACCTGTAGAGAGTTACTATCAACCTATCGCAATAGCTTATATGCAGGATCTGCTCAGGGGTGTAACTGGTTGTAATTGGTTTGCCATATGGGTAGTCTTTTCCTAACTAATTAAGGTTATAGGTAGATAAGGTCTGGATAATAACCCCTTAAGATCTTGTGGCTTACCAACGGATAACTTAGAATTAGCCAAATACTCATTAGCTGCTGCATACCTGTAAAGCATGCAAACAATGACCTTAATAACCTAGTATTTTATTTTAAAATACTTAAGTATTCTATATGTTGAATAAATATTTGAATAAAAACTATTGGTCCCTTGTAATTCATCCTGCTATCATGCCAGTATGGTGCCATGTAGAAAGCTGCGGGCTACTGAAATATTCTCCAGTGCATCCTGTTTAGGGCTTTGTGTAATGAAAAGGTCTGAATGATACGAATGTGGCATGAAGAAAGCTGTCAATCTACCAAATAACTAAGGGTTTAAGAGCTTTGTGATCAGAACATACTTATGAATCAAACTAGTAGGAAGACAATTGGAAACAGAGGAAAACTTCGCCTGGCAATCGAAGACTGCCCTCCTCTGGATTTCATCGCATTACATATAGAATTCTTCAACTGTAGCCCTTGGGATCAAGTATCTAATCTTACTATCAACGGCAAGAAGGTGGCATGCTCTTCATCAGACCTAGTGGTATGTGAGCTTCTGGGAAGAGGAGCCTATGGCACTGTACACAGAATGGTTCACAAAGCTACCAACACCACCATGGCTGTCAAGGTACTAAATAGGTTTCACTGTGTGTATTGATTGTTAGTTATTGGTAATATCTTTTGTTATAGTGCATACATTGGTTGGATATTATAAATAGAACTGGGAGGTCCTGAAATTATTTTTCTGCATCGATTAGTGGCCTTTGACACGCATGCATGAAGCGAGCAAATGTGTTAGACTGGCTATCTGATCACTAAAATTTATCTAGCTTAACTCCGGCATGCATCCGTAATAATAGCAGGCATAAGATGCTTATCTGAAGACAAATCAAATAGATGATCCATTCTTTGGATTAAAGTTATTTTGCTAATGCTGCTTATAAATATATTTGGACTGTAATCTTTAAACACGGGATTAATTGCATGGTTTTACGGCTGCTTGGCTCGTTTTGCTTCCTGTTTCCTGTTTGCCGACGCATGCGTTTTTTGACGATTATGTCTTTTCTCTGCAGAGAATACCTCTTGTGCTGAACACTAGTGAAAAGAAACAGACCTTTATGGATTTGGATGTTTCATTGAGAACTCGCAAATGCCCGTACGCAGTGCATTTCTATGGTGCTATGGTGGAGGAGGTATGTCTAAGCCGTAAATGATTCATTGGTTGACCACAGTTATATCTGAGCTCTGAACTCTTAGAGGTTGATCCACCTACAACATCTGTGATAAAATTGTTCAACTTGGTCACAGTTGTTATAGGCTGAATTGATTTGTAAAGGGCCTGCCGCATGATGGCGAAAAATCGCAAATAACGTTTCATGAAAAATCGTATTGCGAATTTGCGATAGCCGTTTTTGTTCCATATATATGGCATATACCAGTCGTGCTCTTGTTTTTTGCTGCAATCTCTTTGTTGTACTGGTCAAGCTGACAACGCACAAAGAATGTTTGAATGACGTACTACACTTCTCAATGACACAAAGCGCTTGTGTGGCCATGACCATTACTGTAGACACTGTCTGATGAAAGCTATTTAGTGGGCCATTCACTGTGAAGTGAAAGCTAGTAATAACTGTAAGCATGGACTTAGGTTTTAAGTCTTTGCTGTAAGAGCTCTACCAAATGTCGGGTGCTCAGTACACTAAGCGAAGGCACCAAAAGCCCCAAATTCATTTGTTTCTGTTTGTTTTGTTGCAGGGAGAAGTGCTTATATGCATGGAACTTATGGATCTGTCACTAGACCGGCTTTACAGAGTAGCTTATGCTAACGGCTATTCGTTAGATGAGCAGTTTCTAAAGAAGGTCGCTCACAGTGTAAGTTACAGTTTCTTCCGGTTAGGCACATACAGTGAGCATTCAGTTTAAAGAATACCGCGCATTAAAAAATTCTTTTGTCAATTCGATACTCACAGAAAAATAATCAAATAGTATCCTTGATTGACTGTCCCTTGAATTAGGATTTCCTCTTGCTTGAGGGTGACCACTATATGGTTGTTTTGCCCGCACATCATTTATCAGAATTACACGTATTCAGCGAGCTCCTAACCCTATTATATTTACTTGATTGAGGTTAGAGAACACAACGATATTGTGTTTTGAGTCAGTGACATGTTTCTTTATGTCACTGGTCACTGCTTGCTTTGTTTGGGGATAGTATTTCGGTAGGATACAAAAATCAACTCAATTCGTAGCTTCTAAACTGAGGTCATTTTGGGAAGACATGAAGTTCATATGAGATGCTTTAAATAAGAACTTCTTGCTATGTTTTTGCAGAAGCAATACTAGACAACTTAAATAAAATGTAATGGCATACAAACGGTTCAAACACTTGACTTGTTAAAAGAGCATTGGATTAGGCTTCCATTGACAGATGTTGGCGGCTGATTCATCCGCCCGTGTACACGCAGCTACAAACAACAGGTTTTGCTCTGGTGTGGTTGGTCATGTGTATTACCAAAAGACCAAGCGCTGCTCTTTGGGTGCGCATGCGCGCGCGTGTGTGCGCAAATCTCTCCATGGCTTGGCCAAGCGTCCATAAATTATGTGATATATCTGAACCATACAGACTCAGGGCTAGTATTATAATTTAGCCTATTGACATTTTTCTCAAAATACTCCTAAATATACAGCTTAAACAAATGTCGTTATTGGTTTCAATAAACGGTCAACAAACAGCTATAACAATAGCATGGTGTGGCCACTATGGAATATGCAATGCTGGCTCTGAGACACTAACTGTCCTATAGCTCATTTTATTGGTTTTAACAAATGGTTAATAAACAGCCAAAACATTTGGCCCCTGTCGATTATACTCTGGGGTGTTTGTGATGGTTGTATAGAAGTGCTGTATGGCTGGGCCATATCAGGCGGCCTGTCCCATATGTGTGGTCTCGGTATAGGATCTAAAGGATTTTACTGTTAGTCCTAATCCTATTGTGGGTAATGGAGTTAGGTGGGGTGACGCCAAGAGGCACTTCTTTGTGATCAGGGCCCATCTCAACCAGCGTATTATTGCCAGCTCCCTGTAGGCCTGTCTGAGAACCCATCGTATTATCTCCCTGAACTAAATGCTATGGTGGATGTTATGTGAATGTGTTTGTAGATCCAGGAACCCGCCGCTATTCCGTAAATGCTGATTGGAATTTCATGTCTCTTTTCTGTTTCAGGTGGTGAAAGCTCTCCACTTTCTTAAAACTGACCTCAATGTGATCCATAGAGACGTTAAGCCATCAAACATCTTGGTGAACAAAGAAGGCTGTATAAAGATCTGTGACTTTGGTGTTAGTGGTCAGCTAGAGAACTCCTTGGCTATGACCAGAATAGGATGCAAGTTCTATATGTCTGTAAGTGAGTTCGGACAAGTAGATTAACTGTTCCTTTCTAGACTCCTTCGTAAAAGTGACCTAGGTGACCCAGTTGACAACATTATTATTCTGGCCTCCAAAGTTCTTCAATTTGAAATGTTTTTATGAAGAAAAAATAATTAGACGGGGTGAGACTGGTATTTGTTATTCTTTCCATGGATAACTTAGATCCCTTGAAACGAGAGATTATGAAAGGTTATGAGAGGTCATACCGCATTTACCTGTAGATAAGAAGCTCTGCTATGCGCGTTGGGATAAGCAGGCCCTATCTGGCCTACTCCTCCCTATAGCATTTAGATTTCTATGTAAATGGACGACAGGTCAGCCATGTCTTATATAACAACTTATGGTCATCTAAGTCCAATCCTGACGTCAGCAGGATTTACCCTGCCAGTGCCAATCATTTATCATTCTTTTACCCCTGACTGTAGGCCTAATCCATCATGTCGCTACTGGATTTGAACAGGATTAAGTTTATGTCTGTGGTACACGTATTTAGCATTCCTTGTAGGGCGTGTGCGTGTTTGTCCTTAGGTTAGTAGTTTAATTATCATTGCAGCCTGAAAGAATAAACCCACCTCCAAACTGTGAAGGTTTTGGAATCAAATCAGATGTTTGGAGTTTTGGTATAACTATGGTAAGTACGTTGCTGCACATTCACTGAAATTATCCCGAAATTTACATAAAGCATGTGACCATGCCTTATTTTATTTCGCTTGTTTTCCTATTGGCTATGGATTCCATTGGGTGATTGTCATTGTTAGTTTCCCTGCATGATGCCATTGAAATTCATACTAGGTGATGTCATTGGTATGCATGCCCACCGCATGAGTGTCCTCAGTACCATAGTAAGTGCACACTTCCAATGTACCTCACTTTGAAGGGCAATAAAGTCAGATTCCTTTGGGACTTGCAGAACATATATTCCTGCATGGTGGACACTCCACTCGTGGTATCAAAATGCTTATTGTTTTTGTAGGTGGAGCTAGCTCAAGGGAAATATCCCTATGTTCTGTGGAGGGATCCGTTTCACCAGATAACAGAGGTGGTTGAGAAACCTCCGCCGGAACTACCAGCCGATAAATTCTCACCGGAGCTCCTATCTTTTGTGTCAAAGTGGTAAGTCAAACGGATCATATCCTCTTCGTGAGAGGATCCGAAAATGTTGAGTAAAAGGTTGGATGACGAGGCAAAGTTTTTTGGCTGATCAGAATCAGCATGTCTCGAAATCTACATGAGTCAGGTTACAGTGCAATAGACACAGCAGAAGTGCCCTTGAATCCGTGCTAAAGATGGCAAAATTGGCACCCTCTGAAAAACGTTTTTAAAAGGGCGGAGCCTAATCGACCATTTATGACGTATAAGTATAATATCGCAAGTTTGATGACTAGTCAATGGCCAGGCACTCAAAGTTGTTCATTTTCTACCTGGCTTTACAGAGTGTCCCAATATTTGGGACACCTCATAACCACGGACACATTCCGAAGGTTGTACACAAGGCTGAGAATGGGTCTAGAGTGGCATCACTAGCTTCAGGTTTGTCAAAACAAGCGTAAAGAGAGCTGCGTTTGGCCGATATTGCCTGGGAATCCCAGGGAATGCACGTGACCTGCTACAACGATCATGCTAAAGGGTAGAGTTGACGCCATGGCTTCAACTGGTAGAAAATCGTACATATTACAGCGTCAGACAGCCACTTGGAATAGAACTGGGTTGCAAACATACTGCTGGCCTGTTTACGCAATAAGAGCACTTGTTTTGCTATTAGTAACGAACACAAACTAAGACTGAAAGACCGTTCGAAAAAGGTGAGTAAATTCACTCGGTCACCACGTTAGTATCACTCACTTTGATAGCGAGGTAGACTAAGAGTTAGGACTAAGGTAAACTCAGTGAATTCATAGGTATTTGTTTTCGTTTTTGGGCCCATTTCGTGCTCATACTTCGATCCCAGTAGTCAGAAGTGTGACAAAGTTGTAGAAGGGCTTTGGCTACCCATCGCGTAAGCGCGCATATGTAATAACGTGGACCCGTTGTGATGTCTTTTGCGACAATTTACGTCACGCGGGAAAATTTCAACTGAATGAAAGTTCATTTGAGAATTCCAAGATTTAACCGTGTTTTTTACTACATCCCCTGCTCAGTATGAACTTTCATTCGACTCAGGTAGGTTTTAAGACACACTGATTCTGATAAGCCAAAAAAAATTTGCCTCGTCACCCAACCTTTAATGGTGGCCACCAATTGGCGAATTAAACTCAACGCCGTGCTGTTGGTGTCCGGACTCAATTTCACATAAGCTGATGTCGGCAGGTGGCTTGGCCTAGAGAAATTGAAGCTTTGGTTTGGCCATTTAGAATGACCATTAGATAGAATGACTCATGTACCCAGTCAGAACCAAGAACTGCACTGGCTTTTCTAGCATGAAACGAAGGCATACCAGTTCGTGCTCTTCAGCTCTGGGTCCATCAATGAAAATATTCTTCATCAAGGCGACTTCGGCCTCTGGATCAATGAAGCTAGGTCGTGGGAAGATTCTCCTGATTACCTGAGCAGTGGGCACACTGTTTGTGGACCATGTTGCATATCCGTATCCACCACTGAGTTGCCCCCTCTTTGGGGTATTAAGCGAAGCGGCATCATCGGCTCGACTCTGTTGTGATACAGTAACTATGTAACCATTGTAGCCTTCAGAAGAACTTGGTTGATCGAGCGGATTACCAGCAATTACTGCAGCATCCATTCCTGGCTGGTAAAAATGCTGATGACATCAACGTCAGTGAATTCGTGACTAAAATAATTGAGCTTGCACCTTCAACCATACTTGAAGAGTAAATGGACATTCCATAGCCTTTACATTTGTATAAAGTTTATATAAAATTATGTTGTATGCACTTTTCGGACCCAAATTGGATATCTTACCAATTTAGCCCCAAATCAAAATATTTTTTCACTATTTATTTCGTTAGCTGTGGAATGTTGATGGATTTACAAAACTGGAGGCTCAGTTTACGCACAGGTTTTTGTAAATTTGTTGAAAAGTTAAATGTGTTTTATTATGCAATTTTTGGCTCCTTATTGTGTATGTCTATATTTTGTACCGGAGCATTGATGACCATATTTTGAGTTATTTGTTTGGTAAATAGTGATAAATTGAAGAATAAATTCATTGCCCTTACCCCGTGGTACAGATCCTTTTAGACTTGGCGGTAAGCTATAACCCTGGAGGAAGTAAAGGGTAAAACTGCTTTGAACTTAACTGAACTTAACCAAACGGTAAACAAAGTCCTCCATTAGGTATACTAAGCGCACGATAAATGCCAGAGGACACATGCGGGAGGGTAGGATTTTAGGTATTACTGTGATCAACTACTCTAGCATATGCGAATGAAGTGTCTGAATGTTTATATACCTATACCCCTCTCTACAACTGCAATTCCGGAATACCTTATCAAAGGGTAGACCACATCCTAGCCCATTTACGAAAAGTTTTATTTGAGAAAGATTTATTTAACGAACTTGAGAGATAGCTAATCTTTTTACATATATACATAGGAAGCCTATACTACATAATCGGTATGTAAAATAAGTTCAGCAGGATCACTAAAATAAAAAAATAAAGCAGAACTCAACTAGCAACTAGTTTATTTGTCACACACTTTGCAAGCACCTGTGTTTGCACGTAATGATGACTGTAGTGAGTTAATCGTTATCACTCTGGTGTCCTCTCTCCGTATCTGGCATGCGATAAATGTGCACAGAATCACTGGTCTCAACTTGGCTAAAAATAAACCACACATTGCGTTCAAAGCCTTCCAGGTACTGCAGGGTTGCTGCGGATAGCTCTCCCGGGGTGTTGTGAGCGCTTTTGGTTATTTCGCATTACAGTCAGTCTAACACACAACTCTTTGTAAGTTAGTAAATAGAAACGCATTCTAAATCGCTGTAGGTATATTGTTGAGATACATACCAGCATGGGGAGACCCAGTTCTGTCCTCAGATAATTCCCTATCATCTTCTCTGGGGCGGAAAATCTTTATATAATTCATTCAGACAACTATTTGAGCTGCCATTAGTCCAACAGTACTTACCTTGTGTCCTGAGGAGTGATTAAAATGAACTGTATATCAGGTTTAGTCTTGGCAAATCCCAGCAGCAGATTCATGGAAACTTTTCTGTTCACCATGTCCTAAAACGGTGTAGAAGTTATCAGTTATAAATGTGTAAAAGAGGCTCTAATATGAGACATGTTACAGGCGCGTGTTCACACCTAGAGAAAATGGAGAGATCACAGCCAAACAATCCGATTGGGTGCTGGGTACTGACATGATTTGAACACAGAAACCATCAGTTACTGATAGCAATATCCGACAGACATAACATTTGAATGGAGAGGATGGTTAGATCAGTGACATTAAGGAAGGGACTAACAGCTGAGCCTGGGAATCCTCTAATTGACCAATCAGAGCGCGAGCTGGTTACAGCTAATGAGTGTTCCCGTGCAAATGGCCGTAATCTAATTAGCATGACAAAACATGGTCATTTTGCATCAAGCACCACAACTTGCATCTATTCCCAACTTGAACAAGATGACAAGAACATAGTTACCTTGCCTGAGGTGTAACAATTGATTGATAAATACACAGATAAGATGGCAAAATGGCTAACTGAATTACAAATACATTTTTACCCAGGTTTTGTGACCGGTTTATAGATTAAAAAGTAATGTTAGCCAATAGATAGTAGTCTAGATTGAAAGCCAATGTTCGATTGGCCAGAGTTCTAAGAACTGAGCAATCAGAACAGTTGTTTGCTCTACAAGGCCGCGAAATTCAAATTTTAGGCCACATTTCCCACGAATATCAGTTGTTTTTGTGCTCAGTTTTCTTTTCAACGGTCAACTAAAAATGAACAATTCTAGTATAATATGTTAGAGTCATATCATTTCTCTGGAAGTCTAAAAAGATATTTATAGTATCATGATAATGCAAGTCAGAAAACTACTCCCAACTTTGATGGCTTTTGAGAAAATTATCTAGCTTATGAGTATGATACAGCGAGTCAAGTTATCTAGGTTAGGCAAGGCATCCGTTAGCAGACCGCGTTGAATGATTCACCATTCCAGACTCACAGATATAAGCGGTGTCACTCACCGCTCATGTACCAGTGAAGTTAGCAGCAAAGATTCAATAAAATACCAAAAGGAACATATAAGTCAGTAAGAAAGCTATCAACTAGTAGATTAACTGAACGGAAACATACAGCGAGTGTAATCAGCGATGTAAACAAACGCAACTTGTATCTGATTCAGCATGCGAAGATAACTCCAGACTCGAGACGCACATAGCGCACGCGAAAGGGAATTCCCAGGCTCAGTTGTTAGTCCCTTCCTTTATGTCACTGGTTGGATGGATATTTTTGCTCAAACAAACAAACTCACCATGAAGACGTCAAACTCATCCAGACACCTGAAAGGAGAGCCAATGGATTCCCATAGTGACATCATAAAGCAGAGAGTACTGAAACTTCTCTCTCCACCCGAGAGACCGCGCAGATCCTGTGTGCCTTTATTCTTAGACGCACTAGGCCAAACCTAACAATGAGAAATCCTGTTAGTACATGCTTATCCCCTATACAAAATCAATTAACCTCCAACCTACTTAGAAGAACTAAATATCTCAGAATTGAGACATCTTTTAGATTGAAGGGCCATTGTATATACAGTGAAGCTCGATTAACTCGACCTTGGATAAGTCGAAAACTTGCCTAACTTAGACTAAGTTTCATGGTCCCCGCCTGGGTAATGATAGTTTGCTGGGCTTATCTCGAACGTTTAGTCATAACTGCGGTTAGTGCAGTACCTTTTCTGTGGCTGGATGTGTTTAAATTCTTGTGTAGCGAGCTTAATTTCATTGTTTTCTTTTCACATGAGAAGAAAAGCTCAAATTTTAGAAAGTTTAGTCAGGAAATGGAATACACTAGAGCGAAATGGACTCGCTACAGTGGCCACATAGCTAGAGCAAAGGGAGAGCATAACTCTTCACTCAAACTTTTCATAACTCAAACTTTGTTTGGTGGTCCCATGCAGTTCGAGTTATCCAAGTTTCACTGTACTCAGACGCTGGCGGTATTTAGGGAGAGTTTGGCTGTCCAATGTCATTTCCATTCGGCTAGAGTTACGGGATAAAGTTGAGGTATCTACATTGAACTAGTTTCCACAGGTAGACTTGGGCAGCTAAGGTACTGAAAATAGGCTCCGTTCCTTGCGTGTCGTCAACTTATTCAGCCCATTGGATCAATTGTGCAAGTTGGATATTCCAACAGGATAGTGGGATAGCTGAATGACTAGAGCACTCGGTCTCGAATCGAAAGCTCCTGGGTCCAATTCCTAGTCACAGTGAGCATTCCCTGCGAGAATGAGCTCCTCACATAATTCTTAGCTCTTATCATTCCAACAGGCCTCAGGCTTAGGACGTCTGTCAAATAAGATGGTCTAGTGCTCGAGTAGAACAATTAAATAAAACTAAGTAATATCAATACTGCCTATGGTAATACTCACATCGATATCTAACTTCTGAGCGCTGTAGTCAAATTTGAGATTGCCGCTGTACGATCGAGCATGAAGCAATGTCACAAAATGGAGTTTAGCGAGAGCTGCAGTACTGTTCCTAATCTGAAAGAGATTGTGCGTACGGAACTTCAACGCAGCTTTCATCTCCTACAACGAAAATGAAACACACGTCGGTTTGATCCCAGCATTTTTCATGGGTCATATTCTCGTAATATATTCAGTAAGATAGCACATGTAAGCCTAACACTTGGGTTAGATTATTTTTATCCCCCGTGGATAACACAGGACAAAAACCTTCTTTTCAACATGGTCCACGAGTAACACTAAGGGGGATTACAGGAATACTTTAACAATTCATGATCAATCTTCTGGAAACTGAAGGTTTGAGAATATTAGACTTGGCCAAGAAACAAATAGTGACATTACACTATAGGTATGTGGCAGTACCATAAAGCACGGAGTTACACAGATAACCACTAGGGGATGATAACTCTAAATATATCGGCAGTTGTTACCTTGCTGTACAGTTGACATTGTTCTACGCAGTGGTTAGCCTCATTATATGCCAGCTGGAGTTTATTCAGCTTTGCCCTGATCTCATCCGCATCACCGCGTCTAAATGTATACAGAGTAACAGCAGTTACAATTCGAACGAATGCAATGATTGCCACAATGGAATGAGCGACTACACTTTATATCATTTGACCACAAAGTGGAAGTGCTAAACTCTAATACTTCAGCTGTCTATTGATAATCCCAACATCTAAGGGTCGTAACAATACCCAAAACAGCAACTTAAAGAATCACGAGGCAACAACAAGCACAAATACTGCAGCAGCTTGGTGACCAATGAAAGTTTAATCGAACAAAAATGGAGAAAAGTAACTGATATTATTATAATTAATTACTCACAATTCTTCCTCACGAGCAAGTCTTTGGCATATTTTATCCATCTCCGCCTGAATGATCTCTGGAGTCTTTCTTGTGTTAATTCTCTCTGACATTTGTGACGCAGTGTGAATACCCGCCTGAAATAAATGCCACGGGTTCAGTCAAACAGGGTTATATACTGAATCATTGACACAAGAGCAGATACAGACTCCGTGACAAGAGATACAGCGCAGATGTGTGAGTTGTTACACTGCTCTGGATCAGTAAAATAAAAGGCCTCGTGTACTCATATATTATTCGACAATCAGCCGGCAGTACAAGGCTGACCCACAAGCATCTCATTGAGTGGTGAGATGATCAAAATGAACCAGTTTCATTGGACTCACTTGAAAATTTATGGAAAAGGTAGACAATTTCTTAAATTGGATGCACACTAAATTTGAGTTCTGTCCTCTTGACACAAAGAAAAAACAATTCGTGATATAAATGCAGCGATTTCTGTGTAGATTACATTTACTTGTGGTGGTTACAACCAAATCAAATTGCTTGACCTTGAGAGATTGGCGATCTATCCACTCATATCAACGTATTCGTCCACCTACAAGCGGCCTTACTTCAAAGGAGATTCCCCTGGGACCAGATTGATACAGGAATAATGCATCTTTTCCTACCTCCACTTGTTCCTTCCTGAACCTCTCACACTCGTCCTGCAGATCCTTCAGCTTAGCATCAAACTCACTCAGCTTGTCTTTATAATGGTTAACCTCAGTAAGGGCGCTGTCAATGGTATCTTCAGCGTTACTCAGCTTCATCTGAAATAACAAAATAATGTAATATAGTATTGTTATATGGATGAGATTAATATTTTGAGGATGACAAAGTCCAACGCTTACCAACAATGAGTGAGAAGAAGTGAAGATTTAAACTCATATTTTGGATAATTTTATGATTACAAATGTTTTGGTGAAATCTGGCTGACATTCACAATATCTGGAATGCCATCCGGATTATTAATTATCAGAATACTGTCCCAATCAGATATTACATTACTACATAGTAAGAGAATGGAGTTTCAACAGAAGGATAACTCTGGGTCCGAAATGCCAGACTTTCCTAATGCCCTCCATGATTGGATAGACTATAGAAGTAAGGACAGACCTTTAGAGGCTCCACAGCGCTGCCCATCTCAGCGAGGGCTGTCTGGTATTGTTGATACGTTTTCTGCGCTTTGGCACACTCGGAGCTCGCATCTTCCAATCGCTTCTCCATATCCTCCTCCTTAGCTTTTTCTCGAGTAAAGTCTGCCTCAAAATCATTGAGGTCACTTCGCAGTCCATGCAGGTCCTCTGGAGGCTCCTCCTCCTCATTCTCCAGCGCCTGAATCTCCTGTGATAAACAGGTGGGTGAGAGTGAACAGAGGATGAGACCAGTAATAGAGTTATCCACTCCTAACTCTATGAACCCGTTTT
>Ga0224511_10001547_pt1 | contig 14104 bp, 5 predicted proteins | sample SF_May12_sed_USG_2_FD_169988 | JGI IMG/M metagenome (GOLD analysis project Ga0224511, IMG submission 169988) | Sediment microbial communities from San Francisco Bay, California, United States - SF_May12_sed_USGS_8_1 | ecosystem: Environmental > Aquatic > Marine > Sediment | place: USA...
AAGGGGGTCTCTTGGAAACGAATTTAGACATTATTAGTTTCCCTCTGGTTACTGCTGCGGGGACAGGGACGAATATTGATTGGTTGCACCATCGTATTTGCATGGAATGAATATTGATGTTGTTTAGAAACATAGGCCTCTTGATTGCTGATTCAACATAAGCATCAATTGGATCACAGAAACCTTACAATAACGCATTTAAATTACAATCTTAGCATTAAGTTAAAAGTATCATCAGCAGCAGCAGAAGCAGCAAAAACAGCAACATGTACCAAATAATCAAAAATTAAAATAGTATTATATCTCTTCAATTTATATTATATAAATCGCATCATTTAATGGCATCTAAAAGCAACACAATCAATATCAACATCATTTTCATCAACGCCACATCGTAGGAGCAACATCAAAAACAGAAATTGTACCAGTAGCAACAATAATGTATCATAATCAGCAACAGTATCAACATAAACACTGAGACACTCTTGAACCGATATCAGCATCCACTACTGCACGAGCTGCACGAAAAGCGCCTTTGTTGTCAGGGATGCTCTTTCTAGCATCACATTTGTTGTAGTTGTTAAAAACAATACATAATGCAACTAAATACAACGTTCAACAGAGCCTTGTTATATAATTAATTAAAAATACTAAATCATGTGTCCTCTTGGAAATAATTTAAGCGTACACTTTTTAACGATTTGTTCTAAATATTTTTATGATGTTGAAATTACTCATTAATAAAGTTCTCCATAATAGTAGGGGTGTCAATAAGCAATGAATAAAATGTTTATGGCAATAAATATTTCTAAACGCTTACATAATTATGTGCCTCTATTAACACAATTATTTTAATTTAATAGTTTTATCCAGTTTTATTACAAATAGGAAATGCATAAATCAATCTTTCTTAATTCCCTACAGCAATAGCACATTCCTCGAGCGAATGTTAGAACGTTTCCCAATTTCAATTAAATTAATTGAACAGCTGAAGTGATAAACATTTTCTTATGTTACAACAAATAGGGTGTTATACACACGTGCAGTGGAATTCTATTTAATTTTTTGAGATACGATCATGTTTAAGTTGAAGACAAAGTAAACGAAATCTAAGAAACGAATGAGTATACTTTGTAAGGGCGTTTGAGTTTGCATTACTAATGATAAACACAAAATGTAATATTTCCTGTCACTGGTGTCAAAGCTGATTAGATCAGCGACCTATCAATCTATGTTTAGTACATTTGGCGCCAAGACCAGCCTAACATTTTGTGTTGTGACTATGTCACGAAATGTTTTTATAGAATTCCATCTACGTCTTAACCAATTAGGTCACATGTCAATAACTTGAACGTGTATATGCACTTTAAACTGAAATCAGTAACAACCACATCCACTATTCTCAATTGACTGTTTATTTCAAAGTTTTTATATTATACATTTGTACATTATGTTAAATAGTATTTAATGACATTATTACAAATGCACTATCTATTTAATTTATAATATACATACTAAGACAGCAAACACTACACCCGTGATACAGTGGATTAAAAAGTAGATGACAAAGTCTTAACTAACTAAATTAATAATGGTAGTAAATGTCAATATTTCACTTGAAACAGTATGTAAGTATTCTTTAAATCCTAACAGTATAAATTGAAAGAGAATTTTAGACAGTAAACACTACGTCGATTATACATTGTACACAACATGTATATTCCTGCCAGCAAGACAGCGATTCTTTGTGCTAGTTTAGAAAAGTAAACCTTCGGACGAAATCAAATGAACAGCAGACACAAATAGATCCATGGATCAGAGCAGAGAAGCAATTGCAACATAATGGCAGCGGAGAAAACAGTAAATACATGTAATAGTAAATTCAGTGGATTGAACATAAAACAGTGGAAGCAATCATACAACGTTACGACTTCCATTTTACAAGAAATATTAAATACGAAGACAAATCAATTGCTAATAATTTGACGTCATGTTCGCCAACGCTCCATTTTATGCAGAATTCAATTAACATTTCAAGTACACGAATGCGCCTAAATATATACAAAATAGTTTTTTTACATCAATACCAAGAACAAATTTAAACATTGCTTGTTAAAATTCATAGTATGTGTTTTTACCACAAATATATGAATACAACAATCTGAAGGTTATACATACACACGGTAATGTTACTTCAGCAAGCTTATTTAATGTGTAAATATAGTGACTTTATTGTGCCACATATAACCTAAGTAAATAACAAACACAATTCATAATTTAAAATTCGGTATTTTGTCCTAATATTCAGCTTTAGTAATATTTGTTTTATATAATGAGGTGGCACCCTGGCCAGTACAAAATCAAGACAAAATATTAACAATCTGGAAATGCACCACTTCCGACGGATGTAAATTTCTCAGATGCCAGAGGTGTCTCCTGTGATAGATAAACCGTCAACATGAATGCAAGTTGTACATGCATGGGGAAAACAGCTTCCGATGATTTTTTAAAGTAGTTGGAAACAATTGTTTGCAGCCATTGAAGGTTTACCTTTCATAAAAGATATTCATTGTAAACCCTGGTTTGTCTATCCCTTCAGGGATTAAAATTGTTAAAAATGCAGATTTATCTTACACATATTTGCGTGATAGTATTGCTACATAATGTTTAATTGTTAATTGCAATGACTATTCATTTCTTTTTTATCATCATCGTTTAAAAAAATCACCTGCTTAAATCATCATTAACCTAAATTTACAGTAAACTATTTTAAATCAAACATTTCTTGAAAGTTTTATGTATTGCTTTTATTATAAACTTCATCATGCTAACCTGTGTACAATCCTAAACTTACTTCAGAGTGTATGCAATCCGTCACGTTCTGTTGTTCCAATACGCACTGGTTTCTGCTACAGATGTAAATATGGCACCACATTACCATTAAAATGGTTTCTCGTGGTAGCGAAATTAAACATTTAAATTATTATTATTCTTAGAACAGCCCGGTTATTGTTGCGAGAACAGTTAAGACTATTGATTGGTACAATATAGCACAGTGCAGCTGTAATTACTCCGAAACACAGACTGTCTTATGAAAACATAACAAACAGGAGCACAGTATGTTTAAAAGAAATAAAATACATTACTAAATTAAAGTTTGTGTCGCTGTCTCAACGGACGCAGCAGCTTCATCGCCTCAACCACCAGCCGAAACACAAACTTAACAACAGCAACAGTAGCCACACCATCAACATCAACAACAACAAGAGTATAAGCAACAGAAGAGGCTAAACCTAGAAATAACAACTAAACAATAGCCCCACAACAGGCAGTATAAAAACAACATATATTAAGTAACGCTAGTAAACAATAAGTCAAGAAATACGTTTGAAAAACTGCAGCGATAAACATCCTAGCATTAACAGCGAGTATTGTATAGTAAGACTTGCAGCACATTTATGTTTTTATTGAAATGGATACTTGTTTGCAAAGACCTCACATAATCATTGGTTGATGGTAATTAAGACTGACACGCGTGCTATTACAATGTATCTACAGGTTTTAGTCATCATTTTTACTTGCAAACAATGAAGTCAATATACTCACCCTTTCAGCTGTTATAGTGAAAATGAAAATGTATACCTCGATTAACATCACTCGGTCCTCCCTTTATCTTTATAGATAAACGATTTCAGAGCAAAAACCGTCTAATGTTTGTATTTTTTTATGTAAACACCTACATTTACATTGCTTGTGGCGTTATAGATAATCATTGGTATGAAATCGAAAGGGAAGTGATGTAACGTGTAAATGTTTAAACAGCGTAAAATGAAGCAATCTGCAAAAACCTAACATACAACCTATAACACCAATACATGTATGTTTGCTATTTTAGATGGTAGTTATTCACTTACATGTACCATATGCAACATAAAAACAGTTTTTTCGCTTACCAAAATCAGACGGACATTGGCAATGCAAGTTTACATACAAATTATACATAAAGGCTCTAGGCAGACAAACAACACTGTGCTATAAACAACACTATCATTAGAAAAGCGCATATTAAGAATACTTTAGTGACATGTGTACACATGTAGTATATTCCCCCCTCTCCATTTCATATTTTATTTAACACATGATTAGGACAGAAAAACCACATAAGACCTACATTCTAATAACATATTTCATTTCTTGAACATTCCTAGAAAAATAAGACATGGAATTATATCAGATTATTTTTCTATTTATTTGCAAAACCTATTATACCTCACATTTAATTTATTTTAGAGATAATGATAGTAAGAAAAACGTATATGTTTAACTCCAGCGGAGATATAATCTCTAAAATGTTTTGAAACTACATGCCACTGATTTTATCGACAGAATGTTTTACCAAACCTCGGAGGACATGTGTTTGAACTTCAAGCAGTGCATGTAAACAACACACAAGTATTTCGTGGAATCATTTGCATGGAAACCTGCATGGCACAAAGGACCAAGAGCATTGTATGATAGCCTGCGGTATGTCCATAGTTAATAGATAAGTAATTTTATATCAACCCACCTGAAACGTGCCCGACAAAATAAGTATAAATAAATATATACAAAATATATAAAACATTGTTTGTATTGATTGATATCAATTAATCTACTTTTAGAACTTCTCTACACACAATGTGCCATTGTCCATATCTAAGAGCCTAAAACAATAGAACACTGTTGAAGAACATATCCATATGGGAGTGTTAAATACCAGAATGGTCAGTATTATGAGTTAATGACTCATGCTAGTAAAACGTATAGAGCACGGCTATGTGTAATCAACGTCCACAGTGGTATTAGAAAAAATGAACACAATGTTTTCGGCATAACTACATGTATGCATGTCTACACGAACTCTGACCAGAATGAATTGTGGCAGCATTCATATGTAAGGAAACTGTTAACACAAACACAATTTTAGAAGGAAAATGTCAGTTATAATCTGAAAGCGATTTCAACTCTTAGATGTTGTTTTGCAACGCAGATGAGGTGTTTTATGGTAGGTCTGGCGAACAGTCTCGTATTAACACGCACTGAGTCATAAACGTTTGTGCATTTAAAACTAAATATACTAACAATTTATCGTAAAAAACAAAATACTTCTTTCTGATAAGTTATTAAACACAACGAGAAAAGAAATAAAGTTATGCTCCCTAAACTCTGCATACACCAATACCATTATAATACAAGAAGACTCCCATCAATAATGATATTTAGTACACTGGCTTGAACAATATTTGGATGAATTCTTTAAATTTTCGATCATCAAAAAAGCTAAACTCACAGTCCATCCGAGTTGTTTTACTATATGTCATCACATGGTTAATTGCCATGATGTTTGAAAATACTACAATGGCATGACGCTTATGTTTTCTGTAACAACAAAAAAGTTACTGGTAATAAACATTCCATTGCATGCTGAGTTTTGAATAAAAGGTAATACAGTATAAAACAATTCAAAGCAAATTAGTTTGCCCAGGTAATCATTTGTAACTATTTATAGAGTTTAAACTGTTTTATACCAATGCAAAACTGCACGCTATAAGATATATTTACATTCCCAAGTTGAGTCTGTTTTGTTTGATACATATTTGATAAGAATGCGATATTTGCATGTTAGCAATTTTACAAGCATGACACTATCACTCTAAACCGCCATAAAGTTCAAATTTGGATAGAAGTAAAAGATAGTGACTGCAACCTTTTTTATTATACATATGTTATTGCAATGGGCTATTCTGAGACTAATTAAGTAAAAAATGCGTTACGAAATGCCCATGCTGTTTGTTCTTGAATCGTAAACGTAATTCTTATTTATAATTTACTATCATTCTATTTTAACTTACATAAATAAACTTAATCCCAAATGGTATCGCACAATATTAGCTAAATCCAAATCTAAATTCTTAATTCTAAATTCTTTACTTACATAAATACACCCTAACCTAAATGCTACATTGTTTATCACACTATATTGGTTAAATCCAAATAGAAAGTTCCTGTGTATGCCATGTGTTACTTTTGTTATAAATTTCACAACCAAACCCGAGCAAATTAACTCACCTTGATGTATCATCTGTCACGTTCTGTTGTTCCGATACGCACTGATATATGCCAAAGAGATGGCACCACAAGACCACTATAATGGTTTCTAGTGGAAACGAAATTAAACATTATTATTATTCCTGAAACAGCTTGGTTATTGCCGCGGTGACAGGGAAAACTATTGATCGGTAGTCCTGTGGCATTGTCCTGGAATTTCCATTGATCAGAAAGGCAGGCCTCTGCATTAAAACATGAAAAGAATGTGCAGTTCATTCAAATAAAAGCATTAAATGACGCCAATATTATCCTAGCAGAAACAACAACAACATGAACATAAACAACACAACAATAACAACAATCAACAACATCAGTACCATCAAAACATCAACATATACAACAGGAGCACACTATATACGTATAAATAATCTATATACAAAAACTGTACGTATATTATATGGTCTTTAGTTTACAATTCACACTTTAGTTAACTAAATATTTAACCATATAGTGAGGATGATACTTATTAAGTTAGTTTTACATTTCACACTATCAATTATAAACAATGCTATGCCTCATACTTTTTACATCTTACATTTTAACCGACTTTTAAGAGTGACACTTTCTCCCGTACATCTGAGAGTCTGCCACATGAAGTTATCCATGCATGTTAAAATATTAGAAATAAAGAATTTGTTGAAAATGTGTGGCCAGCATATTCGGTGTTGTTTAGTTACGTTTCGACCTATTGCATTGCAACAGTTAAATAGCTTGACAACACTCGAAACTTCTGTTGACTCGGTGTCTCAGAGATAATGCACCCGCCTTCGGTGCAAGTGGTCCGTGGTTCGATTCCCGGCTATAACTAAGCTTTGAATGTGTTTTTTGTGGTTTTTCCTTTTTATTCAAAACATATTATTTGTCACGAAATTGTGTAATTCATTTGGTTATGTTAATTCGATAAATATATTAAACATATTGCAGAGTTTGTGGCCGATTATAAGGGCATCACGATACAGACCTAGCATTTTTAACAATAATAAACTATGTGAAAGAAGAAGATATCCACTGCTTCGCTTCAGGTGAAAAAATCCGTCTTTAGTTAGACATCATTAAGTAACAGCTGTTTTAAAAAGACAACATGAAAAAATAACAACAGAAGAAACATCAGACGAAATAATCGCAGAAGTAACAGTTTCATTTATACGTACATTATTCCAGTAGCATCAGCAACAGCAGCTTAGGATGCGTATTTCTGTCATAAAGGGAAATATATAAAAAGTTTACATGAATGTGTTTTGAAATACCAATTCCTATTGTTTGCATAAATATGTTTTGATTGTCTAAATAAAATATAAAAACTTTAACGGTGCATGTTTGCGCTGTCAATCGATATTTGATTTTCGTTTTTATACCAATAGAACATGTACAAAGCTTTATATTTGCTCGCCCGCCAGCAATCACATATTGATTGTACAATATGTACAGAGTCAATTAATAAGATTGAATTAATTGTACAGCTGAGGCAATTCATAACCTAGCATTTTACAAATAGTAGATAACAATATAGATGCGCAGCGAAAAACTGTTAGGTTGTTTGGAAACCGTTTTTGGCACAGACTTGAAAATAGCAATTTTTGATGGTAATTTTGACTTACACAGATGCATTATTAGAATATTTCATTTCTCAAATCCACATGCAATACAACTTAAAACATCACTTTAAAAGATATACGTTAAATGGTAAATTACAACATTACAACGACATTATACACTAACTTACACACATTAATATTTTATTTGGAAGCATTCAATGTATATTTAGCAAACTATACCTTAATCATATAATACACAACATATTTAGCTACGCCCAGGAGTTGCGCCATACGATATGCAAGCCACTTATACGTGCAAATTATGTGTGTTTTCAAGGCATATTAATGTATCCACGTACAAAAAGCAATGGATATGTCGCACTCGCCGCAAGAGGGCTCAAGTGTGTTTGTGCAACACGAATAAGATAATTGATGTATGTATATTTTTATGGAACATTTTTGTTTATCGAAAAAACAAGCTGGCAGAGTTTTGCAGAGATGGTGACAACAAGTGAATAGCGCACATATCTAACGTTGCCAAATTAAGGTCACTGGGAATATTGGACAATAAATCAAGGTTACAAGAATTTCTTCACGCAAACTAAACAGTACATGACGCCTTAGTGGCCTAATAAAGGCAACAATGAGTTCGGTCTCAAACTAAGACTAACGGAGTTTATTGCCAGATAAATTGTGTGGAACCCCCTTATCTTTTTATTAAAAATGTATGTTAGTCAAGGAAACTGAAAAACACTAAAATCTACAGTGTCACTCGATACCTAAACAATGCTGTTTAATAAGAGGTTATAGTCATCATTAACCTAAACAGTTTGTATTATTAATACGTACATGTATGTATAAATATTTTCTTTATCTGTTTACATCTAAACTAAAGACACCGTAAACGTAAACTTTAGACATTTATTGATATTTTCATGTAAAGTAAACGGTTTCATGTTTAAAATTATATTCAACAAAAGTATACACTTCATTAAGATATATTTTATAGCAATGTGTAATGCGCAGTACTGTTAAGACATCACCTTAAATTTATATTATATGTGTGGTAGCCATGGACACACACTTTAACGAACACTCTTCACATGCTGTTGTGTTTAATCTTATAAATACTACCAAATACTCATGAGAAAACATATCTGTCTAAAGCTGCAAAATCTAATCATACAAATATATGCATTTGTCATTATATTTCCGCTTACAAAATGACAACGCAGTATTAATCATAATAGCTGACATTTCTATGACAATAAATAACAACACGAACATGTCATTGGCTCCATTTACTGGGTTTTTCTTCCTCATTCCTACAGTTCGTTAACGCACTTATCACTGACTCTGAGACAAAAATAGCGTTTCAAAGCCCCCTTGTCTTATTGTTCAACATTATGAGAAAATAGTTTCCTTAAATAGCATGACTAAATTAGCAGGATGAACGGAAATTGATGACATGCTCAAACGATAGTACCAAGTCATGGACTTTCAATGAGAAGAAAAAGTTTTTTAAAATCATTATTAAATTGTACACATTAAACAATCCTATAATGTTATTATTACATTAAGGTAAGACCTTTGTAATGGACTATGAAGGATACACATTTGTATTTTATATCAAGATATAAACAAGACTTTTTCATTAAAATGTGCTTTATATTATGCTTTTACATTTCAACCATAGCAAATTCTTTTTAAATGCAAGTTACCTTTATTTGCTTGAAATACATTAAAGGAAAATAATGTTATACCTGATTATCTCCCTTTATTATGAATAGAATTAATTGTTTTAATATTCTTTATAAAATAAAAAAAAACTGTGAAAAGCGGTCTGGTGAATCGTCTGTAAATGGCATATGTTTCAATAAAATAATTTTTTGAAACTTTTTCCTAGCTGCAAATGTGTGCATCCATTACTAGAATGTTATTTTTACATTAGCCATAATCAAACACCACAACCACAACCCACACCCAAACAGTTCGAAAGCACTTCAGTGAAAACAAATCACGTTACATTTAAACAGACTATTCAAGTAACGCTTTTTGTTCTTCGTTGTGATAAAGATGGAAATCGAAATATGTTGAATGATTTATATGTTGAACTCTATCAACGTCAGACCAAAACAAAGTTTTGTATATTTTGATGCACTTTAATGTGACAAACATCAAATAATGTCATTATAATATATAATAGCAGCAGTAGCATCCAATGTTTACACAGTTTTTTTTGTTTAAAAAACATTTGCATTTTTAAAGTATGTGCACAGTCGCAAAATATGCAACCGTGATAAGATGCCTAACTATTCTTTACACAGTTCGTTATAAAAGCATTGCTATTCTACAGTTGATTCACCAAGGCGACGACGCAGATTGTTTATCAGTTCACTGTAGACGCATCAACTCATAAATCCTAATTTTGAACATCAGATGTTATAAACTTCCGTACCTCATATAAGCTCTGACATCTAGCGTAACGGCTACGTGCAATCTCTGTTTCGGCTCAACGGATAGAAAGTATGGTTGAATTAAACTGATGGAAGGGGGGAAATATAGCCTGCACAAGAAAAGAGCAGCCTCAGTTTTATTGAAGCTGTTCATAATTTATATGAATAGTGTTATGATGACCTGGGTAACCAGCTACATTGTCTGTTTCAATCCGTACTGTATACGTAGGAAATGAAACAAGCAGGAATAGTAAGAGGACCGTTTAAAGCAACAATTTATTGTCGTGTCCAAACTGGTGCTTTTTCCAATTATAGAGTCCCTGTACTTACCGGCAAAGGAGTGTGCTTACATAATAAACCTTATAGTAGCATGCTTCGTACTACCAGTGTTTGTTTTACTGCTATATGATTTCGTGTGTGTATTTAAAAGTAAAAAATACATTGATTTAGTAGAAAAAAAAAACAGTACGTAATCTATATTGCATAGTTACAGCATTACATACGAAATAACGAAAACCTTTTAAAAGTTCCTTCGTTCTGTATATTCACATAATTATGTACTGAATCTCCACCGGAAATGCTTGCACTCCTAAACACATGGTTCAATCTGTAATCAAAACCGCCAGAGGCAAACAAACAAAAAAAACGTTTTCCAGAGCAAACAACAAAAGCTTAAACTTGTGTTGGTATAATGTTGATTCAATGTTCCAAAGGACTAGAACACATTTTAAAATAGAAACACATGCAAGATACATTAAAAGTGCAATGCTTTAGTTTGTAATATTTTATAGATATATGATATAAAATGCATACAACAAAGTTAGACAAATGCTTGTTTCTTATGGTTTGTGATCATTATTTTTGCTTGGAATAAAATGATAAAATATAAAGAAACAAATCCCCAAATGTTCTTATTAATAAGTAAACACCGTCAAACAATATAATTATATCCCTTTTTGCTGCGACGTTTAAAAAAGATATAAGTTACAATATCTAGAACTATAATAAAATACGTTGGCCGAACGTACCAGTGTACCTTTGATTGACCATATTACATCTTTTGTTGACTAAATATTTGCTTTTGTTTTACATTTGTCAACCAACAACTTATTTTTCACGTAAATGATTTAGACGGTTTTGAAAGCTTACCTTGCCAGCAGCCTCACTAAAGTTTTATAATCCAAGTAACAACTTCTCTTTTTAAACTTAACAACTAATTCTGTAAAAATGTCAAAAAAACTTGCATTGCAAATAATCATATAAGCATGTTGTGCGTACAACAGAAAGATTCGGCGAACAAAACGCTCACCGTGTTTCAGGCAGCAGGTATTGAGGTAACCATACAGTTACTTTTCACCTACGCAGTAATGTATACAGACTGACATTGAAAACAAAAACTTTTTTAAAGTAAAAATATAAATCATTTACGAATGTGCTGTTTTATGATAGATTCGATATTTTTATGAGGCCCTATTAATAGATTCGATACGATGGACACATCCATGTTTCTACCACATTCCGAATATAAAACAAAACATGTGAAAAGCAACGAAAACACAGTCACTTAATAATATTTGTATTTGATCAGTCTCAGATATATTTTTCTTGCATTCTGATCTCTTTCACATGAACTTGGTGTTATTATTAGGATATTTTATCTAAAGTTCTATTACATACATTTTATTATTTACAAAACAACACAAAACGTTTTTATAGTTACATTATTTCTGTTTATCATTGCGATCGGGCTCGTGTTGAATTTGTTTCTGTTTTGTTTATTTTGTTGAACATCATATAGCCCCGTGCTTTCTAAATGCATCTGTTACAGCTGTAAAACAGTTTATGTCTATCATAAATAGAGGATGCAATAACACGTTAAACGCCCACATTATCAAAGGTGACACAGTAAACACATTTCTTCATTTTAACCTCCTTTATATCTCGTGTGAATTTTTACTGATGTTAATATTGACTGAGATTTTCAAACACGGAAACAATATTTATTTTATGTTGAATATGTTACATTTTTTATTTGCATGTTTAATACGGAGATGTACATTTAACTAGCGAAAACCACATTCCATTTCTGAAGAAGAAAATTGGGGAGCGCTTATAATTAAATGTAACATCTTACGAAATTATTATACTAACCGCAACTGTTTTTGATAACCAACATACATGTACGCATATGTTAACCCAGATAGTGTGCTTATGTTGTATTCTCTCATGGGGTGCTTCTCGCCCTAGTTTGACCTACATGTAAAAGCACAAGCTGTTATACGAATTCAATTTTGTCAATTTAAGCTAAATTAACATCGTAAAGTAACAGTGTGTTAACAGATATGTGAACATAATTTTACCAAAGTAAGACATGTAAGTTATATGCATGAAAATTAAATATTTGTGTTGTGTTTACGTATTCCGCCAAGTTTTGTTACACTCACAAAATTGTGTTACTATAAATTGAACAATTTACGAACATACGCCTTTTACTTATTAGAAGTCTAATTAGACACTACAGAAAAGCAATGAACTAATTACAACAAGTGATTACGGAAATGCTGTTGCAAGAAGGGAACGCATTAATATTCTAAGCGCTTTTGAAAATGGTGTTGTAATTTTCAAATGAAAGAAACTGCTAATCTAATGAAATGCTATAGGGTAATCCGCATATAATATAGCGGTATTAGCTAACTTTAGTTACCGAAGAATGCTAAACATTCCAATAAGCAAATGCACGAGCCATGTTTCTGGTTGAAGTTTATACATGTTTTAACAGACGGTTCAACAACGAACAAAAAACACCCTCGCACGTCTCCGATGCATAATAATAGAACGTTCATGTCGACCACAACATTTTATATGTTGTTGCATCTAGTCGCATGTGGGGTTATACGAATTTGCTTAGAGGTAAAAGAAAACAAAATATTTCAAACAGAATAAATTCACGAGCGTGATTGTGTTATCAAAAATACATGCATTTTAAAATTAGTATGTATACTTTATTTCTTTATTCAAAACGCAATATGCTTTTAAGTATATTATATGGGTGACAGTTAACGAGACACAATGACACAGATTGATTGAAGAATATCTAAATATTATAAATAAAAATAAAACAAATCATGCCACGATGCATTACACCTGGATGGAAAAATATCCATGTAAATTTTAGATATATTAGAGACTTTTTTACACGCAAGATACTATTCTTTCACCGTTCCAACCGTTTTTTTAAAGGCCAAACATTCGTTCTCGATAAAAATGTTAAAAACAAATCACAATGCATGTTTCTCATTCGTTGTAGATCAAACGATGAGTCTTCATTTTAAATACGTATAGGTGTTATTTCTCTAAAATACCGCTACAACAGCTGGGGTTTAGCATTTCATGCATGTTTTAACAAATCGATGTCATTATTGACACATTGCCGGGTTTGATAAAACCCAACATGAAAACAAATCTATCACGTCTTATCTGACGTTGTTGCATATAAATAAATACATGTAAATGCATATACACTGGAGAAACAAATATCCCGTGGTAACGACTCGAGTAACGGAAGGTGGGAAGTGTGAGTATTTTAAATAGTTCAATCTGCACATGATAAATCCTTAACAAGTATAATACTGTACTACACCTTTAAATAGTGTTTTCCAGAACGGTATATTAAAGGTGTCCCTTCGGTTTCGCTCACAATACATTGTGTAAATTAAACACTGTGTCCTAAGAAAAAATAATAAAACATATAGTTATGTATACATTTTTTAAAAACAACTCGTAAAAGTTTATGGTTGGGGCCAGCATGTAGAGTGCCACAGTTTAGTTAACCTAGAACATAACAAGAGGGCCCAGAGGGCCCTGGAACGCTCACCTGAGAGTGAAGATTTTTAAGATTTCCCTTTTTTCATTGCTTTATATACAACAGGCGACACCTGGGGGGTCTAAATCTGAAGTAATGTTTAA